>OGJC01000476.1_pt1 | contig 38766 bp, 36 predicted proteins | sample 1571941 | NCBI WGS metagenome assembly OGJC01 (sample SAMEA2582100, study PRJEB24529) | metagenome | biome: Human gut stool | place: China | collected 2011 | reverse complement strand
ACGATTGCCCTGCAGCTGGCCCAGAAGGGTTATCCTGTCACTATTTTTGATGCTCATCCGCGCATTGGCGGTGTTCTCCGCTATGGTATTCCTGATTTCAGGCTGCCGCGGACAATTCTTGATTTACTGGAAGAAAAGCTGCTTGAATTAGGGGTAAAAATCAGACCGAACACTTTGATTGGTCCAGTGCTGACCATTGACCGGCTTTTGGAGGATGGCTATGATGCCTTATTTATCGGTACGGGTGTATGGAATCCGAGAACCTTAAATATCCCTGGGGAAAGCCTAGGCAATGTGCATTATGCCATCGATTATCTAAAAGATCCAGAGGTCTATCAACTCGGCAAAAAGGTAGCGGTTATCGGTGCCGGTGATGTCGCGATGGACGCGGCGCGTACCGCCAGCCGTCATGGCTGTGATGTGACGATTCTCTATCGCAAGGGCAAGGAGAATATCTCTGCCACCGAAGCTGAACTGCAGGGGGCCATCGATGACGGTGTTAAATTTGTCTTCTACAAGATCCCTAAGGCATGCAGCGAGGAAGGTATGATCGTTGCTGACTGTGAGGTTGTCATGGATGTGGATGGCCACCCGCAAAGTGTTGAAAAAGCGGACAGCGATCATCTATTTGCCTGTGACTCCATCATTATTGCGGTATCACAGCTGCCTAAAAACAATATTGTCCGCAATACAACCGGCTTAGAAACCGGTAAGAACGGCTTGCTGATTGCCGATGAAGACGGGAAAACGACAAGAGTCGGCGTCTTTGCTTCTGGTGATGTTGTGACCGGCGCTAAAACCGTAGTAAAGGCCGTTAAATATGCCCAGCATGTTGCCGGTGAAATTGAAGTCTATCTGCAAGCTAAAGCACAATAAGAAAAAGGCGTTGGAATTCCTTATGGAGCATTCTTAACGCCTTTTATTCTGCCTGTGTATAGCTAATTATCGAACTGCCGTTTTGCATTGAGATATAACTGCCGTGGATATCGGTACTGCAGCCATTGAAGGTAAGTGATTCCGGATATTCAAGAGATCCCTTGCCGCCGACATCAATTGCCCCGGCATGATCAGGATACTGATTGTTTATAATCTGTGTCAGCTCAGTAATTTTAAGCTTGCCGTCAACCAGTATCGCTGCCGCTTCACTTTCAAAAGAAGAGCCGTCGATGCTGATTTGGTTTAAAGTCAGCGAACCGCTGCTGCGAATATCAATCAATGTTCCTGTATAAGCAGGATATGAAGCTGAACCCACATAGCGTTTCAGCGTAATCGGCTGATCGGCATCCCAGACTTGTTCATCCTTGATCGTAATGCCATTGATGATCCAGATCGTTCCCGCTTCATGATTCAGCAATTCCTTAGCCCGTTCAAAGCTTTGAACTGCCGTAAGCGGTGATTGACCGTCATTGGCGTCACTTCCCTTGCCATTCAAATATACTTCATTAACAGTTTCACTTTCAATATAATTGCTGCTTACTGTACGAATAATCAGCGGCAGCGGCGCTTCGGTTTCAAATCGCTCAGATAGAATCGGCGTAAATGTATAAGTCACACCCGCCTCTGCCTCAGCTTCAAAGCCTGGTTCTACATTCCATTGACTGATTTTCAAGTTGATGCTTTTCTCATTGCCAACCTGATTCCCCGCTGTATCAAGTGCATAACCGCTTGCTTGAATCGTATCCGGCAGTGCTAATTCATCAATCGTACTGCCCTGAGCAATCATCAGCTGATCATCAGCGAACGCTTCAAAATGAGTAATCAGCATTGGGCGGCTCATGCTTTTAACATAACGGGAAATAGGATAAATCGCGCACAGTCCCAGCAATATCACAACCGCCAGTGCTTTTCTGAAACGATGCTTTGGCTTAGGCGGCGCCTGTTCCTTATTTAGATAGTCTTCAACTTCCAGGATTTCTATTTTTTCTTTACGCAGATTAGAAAATGCTACGAATATCAATCTGAAAGGCAGACTTAAATAATATAAAATTGAGTCAAGCAGATAGATAACCGCCAGCGGCAGAAGCATAACATATCTTAATGAAGGATGCTTACGGCCGAAATCGACAATCTTATACAATAGCTTTTCAAGCATGCTTCCACCTCCCAAAATCACTTATATAGTATAACAGAATCTGGCCGGGATGAAAATTCATTCTCCTCAGAAAAAAGCTTAAGCCGGCTGATTCCCCTTACTTTTACGCATTTTTATGATCATCCATGTAGGAATAATCGCGATACATGCAAAGATCCAGCAAGTGATGTTAAAATCAAACCGTTCTACAAGCCACGCGCCAATTACCGGTGTTAAAAAACCGCTGATACCGAAATAGATTGCAAAGCCCACAATCTGCGCTGATGCTGCCAGCTGCTTAGGCGTTACCTCCTGAATCAGCAGCTTGCTGGTTAATACGATAATCGGATGGGTAAACAGCTGCAAAGCCGCCACGATCAGCACCCATAGCGGTGTCGCGCAGAAACCATAGGCCACAAATTTAACGCCGGTCATCAATGCCGCAACCAACAATAAGCGTGATGGCTCAAACTTCTTAAATAATTTAGCGGAAAATAAATAAATCGGTATTTCCATCAGCGACTGAATCGCAAATTTCACAGATACCGCGATGCGATCACCGCCCAATGCAATCAGCTTATCCACGACCACAAACTGATCCGCGAAGCCGGTAATCATCAATAGAAATAAAATCATCAATAAGCGCTGATACGCTTTATTCATCAACAGTTTTTTCATACTGGCTAATGAAATTGAACCCTTTTCCGCCGCTTCCTTTTCCTTGATAAAAAAACCGCACAGCAATGAAATAGCAGAAGCGCTCAGACAGAGAATGCATAAACCAATGCTGTTGAATTGTTTATAAATAAAGCCTGCTGCCAAGGAGCCGCTGACCAGGCCTGCTGCTGAGAAACAGTGATATTTACCAAAGGTTTTAGGTTTAAGCTGAAAAACCCATGTTTCATTGATACTCATAACTTCCTTGACAATCCCAAACATTAAAATGACACAGATTGCCTTGATCCACAAATCACTGGTTAATATAAATGAAGCAAACACAGCGGCCATAAATAAGAGCGTTGTAATGATGAACATCGGTTTCATCTTACCGGTTTTATCACTGATCCAGCCGATAACAGCTGCGAAAAGCAAAGATGCCAGCGCGCTGAAACCTAACACCCAGCCCTTTTGAGCCGGTGTATAGCCGCTTTCATTTAAAAAAGGAATCAGCTGTGAATTTACTGCTGATATCGATATAAAGGTTGCGAAATTAAAGACTGCAAATTGTATATTTTTCATATGCATCACCGGTTGTAGTATGCCCCATGACACAAGAAAAAAACCGCAAAAGCGGTTAGAAACTAAACTGTGTCAGGATTCCTAGATGATCAGAAACCCGCTCTTCCTTAAATAAATGACAATATTGCTGAATATTTAGTGAGGAGCGCGCAAGCATGTAGTCAAGACGCAGGCTTTTTCTGCCCTTATGCCATGTATCACCCTCTGATTGATTAAAGGAATATGAATCTACATAACCATAATGCATCATTTCCATATAATCAATGGATGCACTGTCAATATTAAAATCTCCAGTAATGATTGAAGGAATATGATGACGGCTCGCCCGTTCATGTATTTTTTCAAACTGCGTCAGGAATTGATTTTTACGATCAAAGCCCAGATGCGCGTTATAAATCATAATGGGATGATTTCCCACCTTGATCAGCACTTCCATTACTTTGCGTGTATTAGGCGTCAGCATTGAACGCTGAGCTGATACATAAAAGCTTTCACAGCTGAGAATCGGATAACGACTTAAAATCGCCAAGCCCTCCACAAAGCCAAAATAACCAAAATGAACCTTTTCATAATGCAGTTCATACTGACTGCCGCCTTGGGCGTTTAATGCCTGCTGAATCAGATAAGCGGCATTATCTTTTTTTATATTACGATCAACGATAGGTGTGAAATAACGCTGAGCACACTCACTGAAGCAAATAATATCAATATCATTTTCAAGAATTGAATCAGCGATGATCTGTAATTTTTTAACTGGCTCTTTTTCCTGATAACCATGCAGGTTCAATGATAGTACGCGCATATTCCACCCTCCTTTATTTATATAGGTAATAGAGAGAGATAAGTGTCGTGGGATTGAATGAAAAGGGAAATATGGTTCCGACTAGCAGTGACGGCTGCTTCTTATCTCTTTCTGATTCTTATTTTAAGCGCCTTTTGTGAAAATTGAATGAAGAAAGTGTGAAAATTTTGAAAATTTTATTAAACTTAATGCTTGATCACCTTTCTTTCAGTAAGTATAATCATCTTTTTTTAAACTTTACTTGTCAAAATATTAAAGAATTACTAAATATTTTCATTTAAAAAATATGGCTTTCACCATATTTAGTAAGGCATTGCTTTTCTGATTGCGGCAGGATCGTTGCATTTGGTCAGAGCGGTTTCGTAATCGATGATTCCCGCGCGGACAAGGTTCACTAAATCATTATCCAACAGAATCATACCCTCTTTCAGATTGGTCTGCATGATTGTAGGAATTTGGAATGTCTTGGATTCACGGATCAGGTTGGCAATCGCGTCATTGACAATCATGATTTCAAAGGCAGCAACCCGGCCGTCCTTATCCTGACGCGGCAGCAATTGCTGAGAGATTACCGCCCGCAGGCAGTTTGCCAGCTGGGTACGGATCTGTCCCTGCTGATGCGCTGGGAATACGTCAACCATACGGTCAATCGTCTGTGTAGCACCGCGGGTATGCAAAGTAGCAAAAACCAAATGGCCGGTTTCCGCCGCCGATACCGCTAAGGAAATCGTTTCATAATCACGAAGCTCACCGATCAGAATTACATCGGGATCTTCACGCAGCGCCGATTTCAGCGCCGCTAAATAGTTGTCAGAATCACGGCCAATCTCACGCTGATTGACCATACAGTTCTTATGCTCATGCACATATTCGATCGGATCTTCCATGGTTAGAATATGGCAGTGTTTCAGCTGATTGATTTCATCAATCATTGATGCCAGAGTCGTTGATTTACCGCTGCCGGTTGGCCCGGTTACCAGCACCAAGCCTCTCGGCAGGGCACATAGCTTATGCAATACCGGCGGCAGTCCTAATTCCTGCATTGTCGGTATATGATCGTTTAAAAGACGAATCGCTAAAGCGGTATGTCCCTTCTGGCGGAAAATATTCAGACGGTAGCGGGTTTGATCAGCTCCGGTAAAAGATGTATCAATATCTCGGCCGGTATTAAAATATTCAGTCTCATCTGGCCGCATCAATTCAACCGCTAATGCGTTAAGCAGCATATCATCACATAGTTCACTGTTTAAAGCTGTCAGCTCACCATTGATACGAATCATCGGCGGCAAACCATAAGTAAAATGCAGATCGCTCGCTTTGCGTTCACGGGCAATATCTAAATAATGTTCAATCATGTCTGTCTCCTATTCTGTCGAATATATCAGCTTGATAACTTCATCAAAATTGGTAATACCTTCTCTTAATAAACGAATTCCCTCTGAACGAAGCGTTGTCATGCCATTCTTAACCGCCATTTGATAAATCAGTTCCTGCGGATCGCCGCTGCTGATCATCTTATAAATCGTTTTATCGATCAATACAACCTCATGAATCGCAGTACGTCCGTGGTAGCCTGTATGACCGCAGTAATCACAGCCGTCCGCTTCCTTTACAACATCCAGTTCAGGACAGTTCAGTAAGGACTTTTCATGTTCAGTCAAATGCCTTTCATGGGAACAGCGCGGGCATATTTTACGAACCAAACGCTGAGCGATGACACAACGCAGTGCAGCGGCTAACAAATAAGCCGGCACTCCTATATCCAGCAAACGCGGAATGGCAGCCACCGCGTCATTGGTGTGCAGCGTAGATAATACAAGGTGACCGGTAATGGCGGAACGAATGGCAATTGAAGCCGTTTCTTCATCACGGATCTCACCAATCAAAATAACATCCGGGTCCTGACGCAGAATCGAACGCAGACCGCTCGCAAAAGTCAGGCCGATACCGGCGTTTACCTGCATCTGATTGATATTGGTAAATTTCTTTTCTACCGGATCTTCAATGGTAACAATATTTAATTCCGGCGATTGAATCTGTTGGAGAATTGAATAAGAAGTTGTAGTCTTACCGCTGCCGGTTGGGCCTGTCATCAATATGATACCATTTGTATTATATAGTGAACGTTCAATTAAATTCAGATTATGCGGTGTAAAACCAAGCTGCTTCAAATCATAATTGACATTCTTATCAGAACCTAACAAACGCAGTACAACCTTTTCTCCATAAATGGTCGGCAGCATACTGACACGCACATCGACCTTACCGCCAGGCAGATCAAGCGCAATACCGCCATCCTGCGGAACACGCTTCTCAGCAATATTTAAACCAGCCAAAATCTTGATACGAGTAACGATTAATTCATGAATATTATTTTTAAGCATCGTATGCTCAAACAAGGAACCATCAACACGGAAACGCACACGGGTCATCTGCGGCAGCGGTTCAATATGAATATCACTCGCATTCATCTGAATCGCTTCACGGATCATGGAGTTGACCAGCTGAACAACCGGAGAAGCATCAATGCGGTCGTTTACCTGTTCAAAATCCTCCAGTGAAACGGTACTGCTTGTGTAATCTTCATATTCATTGCTGATATTCTCTAACACTTGCTTTGTATTGGCTTTCGCATACAGCTTATCAATAGTTTCCAAAACATCCTGCTTCGGTGAAACAATAACCTCTATGTCCAGCCCGCTGGCCATGCCGATATCATCTAAGCCCAAGAAATTCAATGGGTCGTTGGTCGCCGCGTACAGCACCCCTTCTTTGATATAAAGCGGTGCGATGCTGTGTTTTCTAACAAGCTGTTCCGGTACGATTTTTGCGATTTCAACATCAACCTGAGCGGCAATATTAGGCTCATAAGTCAAATTCAGACGTTTAGCCAAAGCATTCAGCATCTGATATTCACTGCACATCCCATGACTGGTTAACACTTCACCTAGTCTTTTACCTTCTTTTTTCTGTATTTCAAGTGCTTTTTGCAGCTGTTCCTCAGTAATGACCTGATTCTCTACAAGCACCTCACCTAAACGAACATTTTTTCTCATAAATGCACCCCCTAGTTTCTTTTATCCAACAATTAGTGTATCATATTTCTGAGGTGAATGTATGATACCCTTTTTATTTTATTTATATATCTTTATTTTTGGCTGCGTGATTGGATCATTTTTAAATGTGGTCATTTATCGAGTACCCAATAAACTCAGCGTCAGCAAGGGCTATTCCTTTTGTCCTGCCTGCCATCATCGGCTATTTCCAAAGGATCTTGTTCCTGTGTTCTCATGGCTCTTCCTGCGCGGTAAATGCGCCTACTGCGGTGCGCCAATTTCAGCGCGGTATCCATTTGTAGAGCTGCTTGGCGGTTTCGCTTTTCTGTTTAGCTTTAACCGGTATGGCATCAGTCTGAATTTCATCATTCACGCACTGCTTTTATGTGTTATGATCGTCATTTCCTTTATTGATATTGATACCATGGAAATTCCCGATGGTTCACATTTTTTCATTCTGGCATTGGCAGCCGGCAGCTATCTGATCAACCAGCCTGAACTTTCATCAATCCTTTTAGGCGGCATTGTTATCGCCCTGCCGTTGTTTTTGATTGCCTGGTTAACTCATGGTGGCATCGGCGGCGGTGATATCAAACTGATGGCTGCTTCCGGTCTATTTCTTGGTTTTGCCAACACCCTGCTTGCCGGTATCATCGGCATCATCATCGGTGGTTTCTATGCAGCCTGTCTGATGCTGATTAAGAAACGCGAAGGTAAATCCTACATGGCTTTGGGACCTTTTCTGGCATTGGGCATATCAATTGCCTCACTTTATGGCCCGCAGATCATTCAAGCCTATCTAAATCTATTTTTCTAATACTTTATAATTAAGACGTGTATAAGTGCCAGTATCTGTATTCCCAGAATAATTCATCATTTTCAGCGAGTTAGACAATGTGTAAACACTCTCACCCGCTTTTTTTATACTCATCACTTTATTAATACCGGATGCCGGTGATGTTGAATAGTTATAATAAAATGAAGAGAAAGATAACTCTAATTCAATACTTGAATCATAAAATTGATCTTGGTAATCAGCAGCTTGAATACACACGTAACCGTTAATACATTCATCACTTAATATAATTTCATCTTCATTAAGATAACGGATCTGTTCATCAATACTGCTGCTGATATTATTCAATGTATTCTGATAATCAACATCTGTGTTAATCGTATGATAATTTCTAAGCACCGGCACAAACATATTGCCGATAGCACCAAGAATTATCATAAGAATACCAATACTTACGATTAATTCAATCAAGGTGAAGCCGCCTTTTTTATTAATTTTGTTCATCATTCCCGAACCTCATTGATTTCATAATAAACAAGCCCTGTTTTTTCATCCACATAGCCATCCACTTTTTTGACCACAGTTTTACCTTTAACTTTAAAAGTGATGGCCATTGAATCACCATATAATTTAAGAGAAGTCAATGTTTTTTGAGCAAATATTGTCGAGGCTTCATGAAGATTTCTTCGTTCGACAATGGTCTGTTGGTTAAGCCGAATCATGGTTAGATAACCGGTAGCCATAAACAAGCCAATTACAACCAATAGGGCAACCGCGGTGAGTATCTCAACTAATGTAAATCCCTTTTTCATGATTTGCCACCTTCTTCATAACTATTTAATTTGAAACTGATTGTTTTTTCATTTGAAGCACCACTATCAAGCTCTCTTGGTGGTATATAATCGATACCGACAAAACCTTTATGACTGTCATTTTTATTTTCAAGAATTTTTATCTCATCGGCAATTAAACAGCCGCGGATACGATTTTTATAAACATTGCCAGTACTCAAATCAGGCACCGCATCCCACTCTACCGTCCCCTTTGGAAAGTAAAAATAAGCCTCAAGTTGTTTATACTCATTTCCATTAGTAGTTTTTAATTCTGGAAGATATAATTTAATTTCATCATTGCAGATGAAAAAGATATCCAGACACTTCGACATACCTTCAATTTCAGAATTAGCAATTGTAACCCTGCCATCAATGGTTAACTTAGCCGGCCGATTAGAGTTTACAGGATAGGCATAAAAGTAGAGCTGTCTAACATGCTTATCATCCGCTTCCCCTAAAACCTCCTTCGCAAAATAGATACTTGGACTTTCAATTGTTAATTCACCCTCAATTGGCAAATAAACAATAATATCCTCATTCCCTGCATAAAAGGTAACATCCCCTTTGTCTTTCATATCCTCATTCCAAATACAATTTTTAGTGATTTGATGATTACTAATTATGTTGGAGCAAAGAGGTGTAGTATCATCAGGTAAACGTAATGACCAGGCAGGCATGATGGTTATATCTTCACCATTATTATTGATTGCTTTCGCAAAATTTTCATAATCTGCAGCAATTGGTGGATCTGATTGATTAGGTGCTATTACAGGGTCTTTTTTTATATTAAAGACATTGATGGCTGGACCATTATCAGTTCCGCCCACTTTATAGGTCGTTGTTGTACCATCACTTAAGAGTGCAAGATCATTAATTAACTCGCTCTTATTTTTATTCAAATACCAGTTATCATTAAATAGTATAGGATCTGGTTTATCCATATCACCATTCTTGAAATAATTAATTTTATTCCCATACACCGCATAATCCGGTACACCGCCGCCTGTCACTTCCTGATACGTATAATTGGAAATAATGCTGCGAGTCTCATTATCAACTGTGGCAGTTACCTTAATTTCAATAGTTCTTGTTCTAATATTACCGTTTGTCTTCCAACGATCTCCCTTTGCGGTGATTGTAATATCATCATCGCGCTCTGAATTATTAAGCTTTGTCTCGATTTCAACTTCCCTACTGTCGATATTACCAAGTGCCTTCCTGAAATCAGCATCAGTTTCATGAGATGATTCCAACACATGATTCAGCATCTCTGTGTATGACTGCGCCAACAGCATTGCCTGTGACTGCTCATGCTCTAATTTATTACGGCTGACCTGTGAACTGTATATCATCGCCAAGCCGCCAAAAAGGATCAGCATTAATGCCAGAACCGCAATGGCTGTAATTAGTGCCATTCCCCGTTTATCCTTTCGCATGCTGATCACTTCCTTTCTTTATTGAATTGCCGACATATCTGCCTGCATAAAATACAATACAATATCCGCTTTCGTTTCAGTGCCGTTTTCAACAGCTACACTGGCAATAACCATGCTCTTACTATAATTATTTACCGCGTCAATGAAACGATAAAGATTATCAATCTCACCAAGCAGGGTAATCGTCGCCTGTTTAACAATACCAGGCACTGCTGCATCAGCATTTTCAGATCCTTCTTCATTAAAATCCTCAATCAGCAGCATCGACAGTGTCGTATTCGTCTGATATGCCAAATTCATTAATTCATCATCTACTTGAACATTAGCTAACAGCGGATATACTGATTTAGCCTTTTCTGCTGCCTGCTTTCTTAGAGTTTCAATCAGCGGTTTAGATGAATCGGCCTGTTCAATCACCATATTCATCTCCTGAAGCTGGCTCTCACCGCTCAAGATAGCCAATTTATGAGTCTGAATCAAATTCATCATCGGCGAAAGAAAAATGAAAAACCCAACAGCTATAACCACCATTATGATCAATATCTGAATCAGCAAGGTTTCTGATTTTGATAATTTCATTATTCGCCACTTCCTTTCAGAATCGCTGTCATCACAAACTCATAACCACCCTCACGAGCCTCAAAGCCAGTATAGCTTACCATATAAAATAAACCAGAATTATCAAGCAGCCGTGCATAAGCCGCGCAGTCTGTATTATTAACTGCAATGCCGTTAAGTTCCAAGACCTGATTCGCATAGGCCGCACTCGCGATTTGAATATCACCAGACTTATTCCAAGTCAGCAAGGCACTGACCGCGGGTGTCAGTTTAACCGTCAAATCTTTCATATCCTGAATGGAGGTTAATGTCTGATCCAATGAATTAACAGAAGAAAACTCATTGATAATCTGGTTGGCTTCCTGAAGCGGTACTTCCCGCTGAGTGATCTGAGCAGTGATTTCATTCAGCTTACTCTGCAGATAATAATCATAAGCAAAGGCTGACCCACAGGCCAATCCCATTAACAGCAATGAAACAACAGCGGTCATAAGCAATCGGTTTTTAGACTTATTCTTAATCTTTTCACGGCTTTTTGATTTCTTACCATAAGCAGGTAAAAAACCAATCGTATGCGTATCAAACAGCGCGCATGCGCCAGCCAGCACCTGATAATAATTGGATATAGTCCGCATCATGATTGGCTTATCTAATAGTGTAATCGGACGGCCTGAATCCTGATTAAGCTTCTTAAAAGTCTCCAAATTTGGATTATTACCAAATATCTGAATCTCTTCAATTGGCTGATAACGATTGCGGGTAAACTGAAATTGATCCATTTTCGCAATATTATCAAACAAGGATTGTGTAAAAGCCTCTTCATCACGATATTCAATAATATCCTTTAAGGTACGCAATAAAATAAAATTACCTTTTTCAAATAAAAAGCTGCGTACATGATCCGTATTATATTCTACAAATAATACCGTCTTATCCTTTTCAACGGTACAGAGATATTGCAGAAGGTTTGCGGTACTAGTCTGAATACTGCTGCAGCGCAGACGGCATGCCTTCATCATTTGTTTATAGCCCGCCAGCGTCTTCTCCTGAATCGCCGAAGCAAACACCCGCTGTTCTTCAATGCCATTTTCATTCGTATTGCCCAGCTTAGTATAAGTAACTACATAATCATTGCTGAGATTCAGCGACATGATCATCTCATTAGCAACCATCGTCTGCGTCTCATCTTCATTTCCCATCGGTACGCTTAACTCACGCAGAATCAATTGGCGGTTATTAAGCAGTATCTTAACATTCTTACGCGGATACTTCTGCTTTTTAACTTCATCTCTGACTATCGTCTCTAACTTAGTTAAATCATAGACATCATCATTATAAATCTCTTTTTCATTAAGATCGATTACTGAACTCTTTTTAAGCTCCAGATCATGCGGATTATCAGAAAATTGATAGAACCGTATATACTGTCCTTCAAATAATATAACCAGTATCATTATTAATCCTCCCATTTAAACATTAGCTGACATTATCCAGCATGCCATACATCGGCAGCATAATTGCCACAATGATAAAGCATACCACAACACCCATGACAATGATCAGCATTGGCTCAATCATTGATACCATTTTCTCAGTAGCCGCATTCGCTTCTTCATCATAAAAATCTGCCGCTTTATTCAATATTTCATCAAGCCGTCCGCTTTCTTCACCAATAAAAAGCATCGACATCAGCATCGGTTCAAATATATCCTCAGCACCTATCGCCGTTGACATGTACTCACCATTGCTGACACGAGTAATAATTCGCTTAAAGCAATCCGTGATCCATGTATTATCAAGGATATCTGAACAGATTTCAAGTATTTCAATTACATTGACACCGCTCGCGTAAAGCGTCGCAAACGTATTTGCAAAGCGGGAGGATAGAATTGTTTTATTCAATTTACCAAAAATCGGCATAACCAGTTTCAAATGATCAAGTTTAAAACGAACTGCCGGTATCCGTTTAAACCATATCCAAAATAAATAAACAGCTACTGCCGCAACAATCAGAATATACCACTTACTCGTGATAAAATCACTGATCCAAATCATAATCTGCGTTGGCAACGGCAGTGCCTGACCTTCATACAGCTGAAAGAAAGAAGGCAGGATAAAGGTTATAACAGCAATTACGACCACGATGCACACACCGCATAAGATTTTAGGATAAAGCATCGCATTCTTAATTTTATTTGACAGCTTATTTTCCTTCTCATAATGATCGGCCATGCGCTCTAATGTAGTATCCAATGAACCGCTGATTTCACCGCTGCGAATCATTCGAATCAGCAATTTAGGAAATGTGTTCCCCTCAGCATCCATAGCATAGGACAATTCACGCCCCTGCTGCAAACGTTCATACAGACGGCGATAACACTCCTTCATGCGCTGGTTTTCACTTTTTTCATACAATATGTCAACTGCCCGCACCACTGAAACACCTGCCGAAAGCATGACTGACATCTGTCTTGAGAACAGTACAAGATCTTTGCCTTTCATTTTAAAATTGCTGTGATTTTCAAAATCATCAATAATTTTATAGCTGATGCAGTAAAGCTGCATATCTTTTAGTTTTATAAGGAAATCATTCGTGTCAGAAGCTTCTATTTCACCCTTGACCAGACTGCCATCCCTCTGTTTTGCATTATAAATATATTTCAGCACTCAGCATGACCTCCGTTTTCTACTATTATAACATATTTGTGTAGTATGTGATAAAACTAATGCTGTACACAATCAAGAAATTGTACAAAAATATTACACAAAATCAGAAGCTATGGCATGCTTGAACAACTTCTGATATACTAAATAAGAAAAGAGGGAGAATTTATATGAATTGGGTTAATTCTAGTATTTTTTATCATATTTATCCATTGGGCTTCTGCGGAGCGCCAATGACTAATGATAATGGTGAAACCATTGATCGTATTTTAAAAGTAAAGGAATGGATTCCGCATTTTTTAGAGCTGGGAATCAATGCTTTATATCTGGGGCCGGTTTTTGAATCCAGTGAACATGGCTATGACACAAAGGATTATTTTAAAATTGACCGCCGTTTAGGCAGCAATGAAGCATTTAAAGAGGTTTGTGACGCTTGTCATGAGGCGGGTATCCGCATCGTGCTTGATGGTGTATTCAATCATGTTGGCCGTGAATTTTGGGCCTTTCAGGATGTCCAGAAGCATAAATGGGATTCCCCTTATTGTGATTGGTTCATGAATCTGAATTTCAACGGCCGCTCACCGATGAATGATGATTTCTGGTATGAAGGTTGGAATGGGCATTATAATTTGGTTAAACTGAATCTAAGAAATCCTGAAGTTGGCAATATGATCATTGAAGCAATCTTTTCTTGGATGGATCAATTTCATATCGATGGTTTACGCTTAGATGCGGCTGATGTCATGGATAAGGATTTCTTTAAGCGGCTGCGTCATGAATGCAAGCAAAAAAATCCAGATTTCTGGCTGATGGGTGAAGTGATCCATGGTGATTATAAAAATTGGATTAATGATCAGATGCTGGATTCTACCACAAATTATGAATGTTATAAGGGAATCTATTCATCTCATAATGATGAGAATTATTTTGAAATTGGTTATTCATTAAACCGGCAATTTGGCAGCGGCGGTATCTACAAGGATCTCTGTCTGTATAATTTTGTGGATAATCATGATGTTAACCGATTAGGCAGCACTTTGCGTCAGCTTGAGCATCTGAATAATTGTTATACAATACTCTTTACTATGCCGGGTATTCCTTCCATTTATTACGGCAGTGAGGTGGGCATGAGCGGTATTAAGGCAAATGGCAGTGATGCCGGATTAAGACCCTGCTTAAGTTTAGAGGATGTGCAAAGTAATGAATTAAGTGAGCATATCGCACGCTTGGCTCGTATCCATAAATCTCAGCCGGCACTGCATGAATTAAATTATGAACAGGTGTGTGTCCGCAACAAGCAGCTTGTCTATAAGCGGTCCGCCGCTGATCAGATTATTTTTACTGCCTTAAATCTGGATAAGGAAGCCTATGATATCTCCATTCCATATGCAGGACCATTAACGGACTTACTGACAGATACGGTTTATGAAGCGGTAAATGGTAATGTGGAAATAACGATGCCGCCTTACAGTTCATTGATTCTCTGTGATAAACCGGCAGCCGCCGCGGGGTATCAGCCTGTAAAGCATACGAAAAAAGTAAAAGCCGCACCAAAATGGAAGCTGTTGGAAACAATTAAGGGCATGGAGGATCAGCAGCAATATTATGTTTATGAGAATGAGAAGCATGAGAAAAGGATTAGTTTAAAGAAACTATAAGATATAGTTACTAGCAGCCAGTCATTATTGATTGACTGCTATTTTCATTATAATTTTGCGATTTTTGGAGGTTTTATGCAAATATGAATTGCGATTTTTGGAGGTTTAGCATAATTATGAATTGCGATTTTTGGATGTGATCTGATTATCAGCAGCAAAAGTATGCGTAAGTCTTAACCCACATCACCTGTGGAAAGAGTATTAATTAATAGTTCCACATACTCATTAGGGTGATTAAGACTCAATTCACCATGAGAATATCCATTTAATATCTGGTATTTACTGTTAGGAATTAGGGCATGTAAAAGTTCAGCAGAACGGCGCATATTCCTTCGCTCTTTACTGCCAACAAAAATCGTTACATTGGCAGTTGTTGCAGAAAGTGATGGTTTTATTCTATAAGAAGCATTGGCCTTCAAGAAGCGAATCATGTCCTGCTTTTGGATCTTGCAGGTATCACGGTAATAATCTTCAAATAGTTTTGCCTGTATTTTTAGTGACTTAAATTGCAGCTTAGCAAACCACTTTTGCTTAATTAAGCCGTAACTCATGCCCAATACTGGCGCTATCAATGCGGCTGTCAGCTTCATCGGCAGTATCAAAGCACTCTCAATAAAGGCAAATTTGCATATATCGCTTCTTTGCGCAAGCATTTCAATGAGCACTTGTCCGCCAAGCGATAAACCGCCGATGGCTAAAATTGTGCCTTTAAAATTCTTATCAATATAGTCTATTATTTCTTTAGCTTGATCCTCAATGGAAGTAAAAGGACAATCACTATCTGCATGTCCTGCTAACTGCGGCACGATTACATGATATTTTTCCTTTAGCTGATTCGCAGCATCACGATAATTCCACGCTGATAAACCGCCGCCATGCAGCAGCAGTAATACTTCCTCATTTGCCTTGCCATATTCTATGATTTTCATAATCGTTCTCCAAAATATATAGAAGCTTCCTACTACGACCATCTTACTTGAATTATCACTATAAATCAAGGTTGGTTTAATGTGGCTATTAAGCTTACATTCACACAAATAATGAAATTAGAGTAAATATTGCTATCGTAATAAAGACTCAGTGTTCTTTTAAACATTGAGTCTTTTATTAAATTTATTTACTAAATTGAAGAACCTACAGAGAATCCCTCACGCATTGCAGTCTGTAACGATCTCGCTTTCAGACAGTCACCAATATGATAGAATTCCGCTTTACCATTGCCAAACTTAAATGCATCCTCAACCTTAGCTTTATATCCTAAGCAGAGAATGATTGTATCAGCTTCCACGAATCGCTTATCTCCCTTTGTATCACATTCAACACCATTTTCCGATACCGAGCAAACCGAAGTATTTACCATGATATTAAAATTCTCACGCTGTTCCCATTCACATTCAATCATATAATAATAATGTTCAAAAGAAGTCTGCGGCATAAGCATTTCCTGCATTTCAATAATTGTTGTCTCACTGCCAAGTCCATTAAAATAGAGCGCGGTTTCTACACCTACTTCGCCGCCGCCGACAACCGCAACCTTTTTGCCGACCTTTTCTGGATGAAGATATGCTTCAGCTGCCGTCATGACATTCTGGTTATTTGTTTTAAATGCTGATGGTATAGATGGTTCAGCACCAATTGCCGCAATGACAACATCATAATCCTCATTTTGAATCATTTCTGGAGTAGCCAAAGTATTTAATTTCAGCTTAACCTTTGAATTTAGTGTTTTCTTAATCAGATATTCTGTGAAATCTTTCAACGGCCATTTGAAATCAGCGATGGTCGCTATTTTAAGCAGTCCGCCTAATGATTCTGATTTCTCATATAAAGTAACATCATGACCATGCTCAGCAGCACTCAAAGCCGCTTCCATACCAGCCGGGCCGCCGCCGATAACCGCCACTCGTTTCTTTCTGAATTCCTTAGGAATCATTTTATCGAGACGGTCTTCAAGACAGAAACGCGGATTTACCGAACAGACGCTCACTGGCGCCGCATCATTAGAAGCTAATAAGCATTTATTGCAGCGAATACATGGAACGATTTCATCAGCCTTGCCAGCAAGCAGCTTTTGAGGTAAATCCGGATTGCAGATCCAGCCGCGGGCCATGCCTATAAGATCAGCTTCATCATTTTCAATTGTCTGTTCAGAGGCATCTGGATCAAGAAAACCATTCGTTGTGGATACTAATACTCTTGAATTGGCTTTTTTTGCTGCTGCCGCCATATACGCATAAGGCCGAGGATTAGGCTCATATCCAATAATACTTGTGTGATCGATCTCCCAGCATCTAAGCTGGACAATATCAACATGTCCCTCAGCTAATTTCATAAATTTTTGAGTATCCTCTAAGGTCCATCTGCCCTCTTCAGTTGAATCTTCACCTGTAATGCTCATTTCAATGATAAAATCTTTACCGCATGCTTTTTTTATTTCATCACATGCATAGAATGGAAAACGACAACGATTTTCCAAACTGCCGCCAAATTCATCTGTACGCTTATTGGTTGCCGTAGATAAACTTCTTCCAAATAATGTCATACGATATGCAGAATGCAAAAATACACCATCAAAACCATACTCTTTTAATTTCTTACATACCTTTACCAATGTCTCCACTGATTCATAAAGCATTTCTTTTGTCATTTCTTTATTCATTTTCAAATCTGTCATGTTGTGCGGAATATATCGGGATAAAGTATTAGATATATCATAACCCTCCGGTCCATGTACAGTAACTCTGACTAAGATTTTTGAATTATAAAAATGTACTGCTTCCGCCAGCTGAGCAAAATAATGAGAACAACGTGTATCAAATAAATCCATGCCGGCTAAATGTCCTGATAATACTACATTTTCTGTTGTCGGCGGCAGCGGTTTGCCATCCCATGTAATAAGATGAACAGTAATTAAACTGGCACCGTTTTTTGCTAATTGTGCATAGTGCTGAATCATTCTTTCGCTAGGATATGGTTCCGGCCCTTGAATAAACACAGGACTGCTAGGACAAACCTCAAAGCGATTCTTCAAAATCACATTAGCATCCGGCAGATATAATGGTGAAAATAAACCTGAATAATTATTTATCATAAGTAAAATCCTCCTCTTTAAATGTTAAATACAAGAATATCATCGCGCTGATAAAGGCAACCAAACAGCCGCCAATTTCCCATAACAAATTAGCTGTACCACCTGGAATAAAAGCCACCAAATCCCAGAAAGAGCTATAAATTGTTGAATATGCTGCTGCATGTCCCAAACCTGCGACACAACCGCCTAAGAAACCGCCAATAATCGTTGCATAAATTGTTTTTTTACTTCTGATAGTAACGCCAAATAAAGCCGGTTCCGTTGTGCCGCCAATTACCGCTGTAAGAAATGCGGCAAAAGATGTAGCTTTTAATTCAGCATTTCTAGTTTTATAAGATACCATCAAACAGATTCCTGCCTGACAGGCCGTGATAATAATACCGGCAACAAATACAGTTGGTTCATAACCTAAAGTCGTAAATAATGTAATTGCATAAACAACTAATGTCATATGCATTCCAGAAATAATCAGGAATGGCAAAGCCGCTGTCAGTAAACCAACACCAAGGAAACCAAATGTTTCATAGAGCCAGACAACACCCTTAGAAAAATATGTGCCTAATAATGATGCTGCTGGGCCAATCAGACAAAAAGTTAATGGCAGCATAATCAATAATGTTAAGAAAGGTACAGCAATACTTTTAATAGCTGCCGGTATATGATTTCTTAAATATTTTTCAATCGGTGCCATAACTGCTACCGCAACTAAAGTTGGTAAGAAATTACTTGTATAATTTACCATTGCGACAGGCAAACCAAACAAGCTCAATGAAGTCCCTTCATTTACAGCCGTAAGATAAGTTGGGTTGATCATTACAGCTCCTATTAACATACCTAAGACCATGCTTGTATTAAATTTCTTCGCAGCTGTCGCACCGATGAAAATTGGTAAAAAATACATACCTGTTGCACCAACAAGGGTTAACATTTGAATCGTTCCATTATCCCCACTCATACCCGCCTTTTGTAATAAAGTTGCCAATATGTTAATAAAACTCGTCGCGATAATAATCGGGATAATAGGTAATACTGCACCAGAAATTGCTTCTAAAACAGAATTAAAACTAAATTTCTTTTGCTTTGGTTCATCTAAATTTTCATTAATCTTCTCATTTTTATTGAATCCGCCAGCATGACATACAGCATCATAAACCAAATCAACATCTGCACCGATAATCACCTGCAGCTGATCACTTGCCCATGAAGTTCCGCTTACACCTGAAAGCTGATTAATTGCATCTGTTTTTGCTAATCCTTGATCTTTTAGATTAAAACGCAAGCGAGTTGTACAATGCGTAAAATAACTAACATTTTCTTTACCGCCAATCAATTCAATCAGTTTTCCTGACAGTTCATCATAATTCTTTTTCTTTGCCATATTCAATCCTCCTTTGATCTATAGTTACAATATAAGTGCGCATCTTATATTGTCATGGCCAAAATAAAACCCCAGCACAAAAAGTATTAAATACCTTTATGCTGAGGGTAAGCCCTATCGGTAACAATCCTCACGAGAACATAAACGATTTATATGAATAATTAAATATAATAATTCTTCATCATTAAATTCCACATTCAATATATTTTTAATTGCTATTGCGCAATCATAAGTCTTTGGATACTGAACCTTTAATAGTTCAAACATTTTTTCATTTTCAGATGAAATATTTTTATCCGTATCAATCCTTTCAAACAAATAATACATATGTGTCGCAAATCTTGAATAATTAAAACCTGTTTTATCAATTTTAATATTCATCTGCGTTTCAATAAATTCAGTAACCTTAGTAAGCTTCGATTTTTCTTTAATACTCGATGGATTTATTTCTTTATTGCCATAATCAACCAAATGCAAAGTAATACTGGCAGCTTCTTCTTCAGGCAGCTGTAAATTTAATCGGTTGTTGATTAATGCCAGTGCCTCAATACCGATTTTCATTTCATTAGGATATAAATGCTTGACCTCATACAATAAAGGCAGCTTTAAATGGATTTGTTCATGTTGCCGCTTAATCGCAAACTGTATGTGATCTGCCAATGTCAGAATTACATTTGCTGAGTAACGATCGCCTAATTGCTGATTGGCATTATCAACAATTTCCGTCGACACATCAATAATTTCCTCAGGAATCTGGGCAATTACACCCAAATATGCCTGATTTACATTGTAGAAAGTCCGCTGGATCATTGTCAGGGGTACTTCATAAGGCGGTCTGGTAAAACCAATACCTTTACCAAAAGCAATTACCTCTCTGCCCTGACTGTCTATACAAAGAGATACGTTGTTGTTAATGTTTTTTACGACTCTCATTGTATCTCCCTTCCTTTTTATATCCGTTCAATTCTTAAGATAGGTTCATGGATATTAACCGTTCCGTTATTCTTTATCATAGTTAAACGATATTCTTCATTGGTTGTCAATAGTAAAGGGGTTGTTAAATCAATCTTTTTCTCTTCCATCAGCCGGCGATCAATTTCAAGTAATTGCTGGCCTTGCTTCACAAAATCACCTTTTTTAACCTTAGGCTTTAAGCCCTGTCCATTCAGATAGACTGTATCTAATCCGATATGAATCAAAATTTCAGCGCCATTTTTTAATCTTAAACCTAGCGCGTGATAAGTTCCCGCCAGCATGATGATTTCACCGTCACAAGGTGCATAAATCGTATCCTGATCAAGGATAAAGCCGACACCATCACCTAATGTTTTATTGGCAAATACGCGATCCGGTACTTGTTCAATCGGTACAACCAATCCCTCACATATTGCATTAACCATTACTTCTTTAATTACTTCTTTCTTCTTAAATAGACCAAACATGGCAGTTATCTCCTTAAAATATAAAAACTCTCTTTCAGCACTCACTAAAAACAAAAAGACATCTTTTCATTTTTAGGTAAAGCCTCCCAGAGAGTAACAATCCTATTTCTTTTTACATAATTAGCATAGCACTGCTTTGTAAGCGTTGTCAACAATATTTTTTTTAAAATCAATAATTCAACTTCTCCATGTATTGAATATACTGCTTTCCCCAATGCTTTAAGCTTTCCAATACAGGTAAAAATTCTTCACCGATATCACTTAAATAATATTCTACCTTGGGTGGTACCTGCGGATATTCCTTGCGGACAATCAGACTATCATTCTCTAATTTTTTCAGTTGTTTGGAGAGTGTCGCATGTGTCATATCCGGCATCATTTTGAGTAATTCATTAAATCGCAGAGTTTTGCCGCTGAGATAATGCATGATTAAAATAGACCATTTTCCTTGTAAAACAGATTGTGCAGTATAATAAGGGCATTTGCCAAACTTTTCATCAGTCATTAATTTTCCTCCTAAGTATTCTTTTAGATACCTAGTATCTAAAAATATCGTACTTTTTATTTATAGCCTATAATGATATTATTATATTATCAATAAAATAACAAATAGTTTTAACCCTATTTGTATTGAAACGGAGGAATTTTGAATGAATGAAACTGTCAAGAATTTAATTAGCCGAAAAAGTTGTAAAAGTTATCAGGATAAGCATGTCAGCAAGGAATTATTAGATGAAATTGTTGCCGCTGGTCTTAATGCTCCTTCGGGAATGAATAAACAGACTCCGCGTTTTGTTGTTGTGTCTGATGATCAGGTTGTTAAACAGTTATCGGATATGAACGCGGCGGTAGCGGGAATGCCTTTTGATCCTTTCTATGGTGCCAAAGATGTCATTATCGTTTTGGCGAAAAAGGAAGGAACCTATCTATATGACGGCAGTCTTGCTATGGGCAATCTGATGAATGCCGCCTGGTCAATGGGTATCGGCAGCCGCTGGATTCACCGTGCCAAGGAAGTATTTGAAAGTGATGAAGGAAAGAAGCTTTTAAAGGCATGGGGTATTGAGGATGAGGTTGAAGGAATTGGCTTCTGTATTCTGGGTTATGCGAAGGAAGAAAAAGAAAAGACAGAAATACAGGATGGCAGAGTCTTTCATATTTAGCGATAAGCGGTTCACAGCCGCTTTTTTTATGAAAAAAAATGAAGCAAAGCGCCTCATTTTAATGATTCATTCAGTTTTTCCATAACCTCATCAAGTGAAGGAATAGCGTCAATAGCACCATGCTTCATGCAAGTCAGTGCCCCGACACAATTAGCGAAACGTACCATTTCCAGCCATTCCTCAGCGCTGAAGTCACGTTTATTAGCATGCAGAATACGTGAGAGCAAAGCGCCCACAAAGGCATCCCCGGCCCCCGTCGAGTCAACCTGTTTAATCGCCTGACTTGCCACAATTTGCTGTGTATTGCCGCTGCTGAGATAGGTGCCCTTGGCTCCTAACGTTACCGCTGCTGTTTTGGCACCCAATGCATGAATCATTTGCACCGCTGATTCAAGATCCGTTTTACCAGTAATAATCAAGGCTTCCTCATCACTCATTTTCACAAAGTCGGCACTCGCTATAAAGGTCCGGCAGTCTTGGATAAACTGCGGCAGCTGACGCTTGCTGATCAGTGAATCACGATAATTCGGATCAAAGGAGATGAACATCTGACGCTGTTTCGCAAGATCAAGCAGAGCATAATATGTCTTTTTCAATTCCCCTTCCAGCAATGCCGTCGCACTGCCGAAATGCAGAATGTCCTCTTGATGAAGCTTTGAGGCATCAATGGCATTAAAGCTGTAATCACCATCACAGCCGCGCAGGAAATTGAAATTGCGCTCTCCCTGCTCATCAATACCAACTAACGCGATCGTCGTATTGCCGCCAAACGCGCATAAAGAAGTATCTACCTTTAGCTGATCCAGCATTTCTTTTAAAAACTGACCAAAGTAATCCGTGCCAATCTGTCCCATAAAAGCTGCTTCCTCACCCATGCGGGTAATTGCCGCCGCTACATTTGCGGGTGCGCCGCCAGCCTTTTTCTCAAACTGTACGCCGTTCTTTAAGCCTTTATGATCAACACCGACCATGTCAATCAATAATTCACCGACACAATAGACTTTACTCATAAATGATTCCTTTCAGCTGCCAAATTTCACAGGCAGGCATATCAAATGGTTGATCTGAACTGATTTTGAATGCCTTCAGTTCATGAAGCGGATAAAACAGCGATGACATCACAGCCTCACCATCATTGATAAAAATTTCCAATACACTTGTATCCAAATACATCTGAAGCTGGAGCTGTTTCCCCTGAATATGCATAGAACGGCATGCGTCCTTTCCATAATGGAAATCAGCCTTTTTCAGAGTCAGCAGCTCTTTTTCAGGGTCAAAAATCAATTTCAGTTCTTCTCCATTAAAGTCAAAGCAGCATTCACATTTTGCCTGAAGTGATAATTCCAGTTTGATTTCAATACCGGTTTGTGAGAGCGGGAAATTAAATTCTTTGATCTGACTTTCAGCCTTGCTAAGCAGTAATTGATGCCGCAGCTGATTCAGCTCCCTGGCCGGCCTTTGCATCAGCCGATTCCCACTTTTTTTTATTTCACGCGGCAAGGTTAATGTATACAGATAACCATCCTCAGCAGTCGGATAAGAAGTTTCCTCATCCGGCATACCCATCCAGGCTATCATCATTATTCTATTTTCATTAGTAAACACCTGCGGGGCATAAAAATCAAAGCCATGATCCAGTTCATAAAAGTCACCATGAATGAATTCATTCTTCATAAAATCATAATGGCCCAAAATATAACCGGACTGATAGCGGTTTTGATAGCGCAGTCCTTCCTGCTTTAATCCCTGCGGTGAAAAAATAAACGCGTCTGCATCATTAAAGGACACAAGATTCGGACATTCCCACATATAGCCAAAATCTTCCAGCTCCGTTTTTACTTCCCCATAAAATTCCCATTGCTTTAAATCTTTTGATGTATAAACCACTGCGCGTCCTTTTAAATCAGCATTCTGAATGCCTAGAAGCAGGCAGTGCAGATCCTTCATCTTAAAATAGAACGGATCGCGGAAATGAGCGGTATAGCCGTTAGGCATGCCGACAATCAACGCTTTTTTAAACTGCAGTTCATCTTTCTCATCAAGCACTGCCATACATTGATGAGGAATCCGCACATCATCATGCTTGACATTGCCCGTATAAAACAGATGCAGCTGCTGATCCAGCATCACAGCCGTGCCTGAGTAACAGCCGTCCTTATCGATGGGCTGATCAGGCTTTAAGACTAAGCGCGGCTTGGTGTAATGCACAAAGTCTCTTGTTTTTACTAAGCCCCAATGTTTATTTTTATGTTCACAGCCGGCTGGATTCCATTGATAAAAGATTTTATATTCACCATTGATACAACATAGGCCATTTGGATCATTCACCAATCCCTTGGCCATTTCAATATGAAAATGATTGCGCCATTGATTATTCAATTTCATTCACCGCCATTTGCACAGAGTCCCTTTCAATCAGTTTTAAAGGGATTTCATCCTGAAGATTGATTTCTTCACCGTTAATTAGTCTTAATAAACTTAACGCTGTCTTTTGACCAAGCAGAGTATAATCAAAGGCAATGGTTGTCAGTCGCGGATACATGACACTGCTGATATCATAGCCGCCAAAGCCAGCTAACGATACATCCTGCGGCACCTTAATCTGCTGTTCATTGAAATAACGCATCAAGCCTAAGGCAATATTATCCGTTGCGCAGATAACCGCTGTCGGCTTTGATTTCATAACCTCAGCTCCCTTGCGGTAAGCCGCCAGAAAGCTGAAGTCAGTTTCCACAAAACGAACCGTACCGGCATCACCAAAAGCATCAATAAAGCCTTGTTTACGATAAACACCTACTGATTCATCCGACTCGCTGACGCCCAGAAAGACTACGTTGCGGTGCTTGAAATTACGGAAATACTTCCCCATGATCGCGCCTGCCGCATAATCATCGATGACCTTATAATTCACATATTCATTCTTTTGACCGGTAAATAAGAGCGGAATATCCAGCTGCCCCGCCATTTCAATATGTTTTTTAGTAATTCCGCAGGAATCGACAATGATGCCGTCTACACCCTGCTGATAAAGCGATTGTATACACTGAATTTCTTTTTTGCTGTCCAAGTTTGATATTTGAATCAATGAAGTATAATTATTGGCATCAAAAACATCACTGATACCATTCAAAAGCTTGCCTACACTCACGGAATCAATACGCGGAATAACAATACCAATCAAACATGTTTTTTTCGTTTTCAGACGTTTCGCAAAGAAATTTTCAGAGAAACCCGTCTTTTCAATCGCGTCTTTGATTTTTTCCTTGTTCTCTTCACTGACATATCCGCCGTTTAAATAACGGGATACACTGCTTTTTGAAACTTGACACATATTGGCAATATCCTGAATTGTAACTTTACCAGCCATGATGATGCCTCCTTTTTTATTGTAAGATTATTCTTCGCTCTTGAAGAAAAGCGTTGTTAAGATGAAAGCGACAGCCATTCCTACCGCCAGAACTGCCACATAACCAAGCAGCTGACCGTTCAGATAAAGCAGTGTGCCAGGCAGTACGGTAATACCCATACCAGTACCAGCCAGATTGATCATGCCAGCCAGCATACCCGCTGCGGCACCGCCGATGCAGGCAAAGATAAACGGTTTAATAAAACGCAGATTGACACCGAAGATAGCTGCCTCAGTAATACCCAAAAAGGCTGGAATCGCACTTGAAATATACAAAGAGCGTTTCTTGCTGTCACGCGTTTTGAAAGCAACGGCTAATGCTGCCGCGCCTTGAGCCGCGATCGCGCCGGTAATCATTGCATTGTAGGGATTCAAGCCTGTATCAGCCAGTAATTCAACTTCTAAGGCATTGAAAATATGATGGATGCCGGTTACGACAATCAGCTGATTTAATCCGCCGACAATGGCACCGCCTAAACCAAATGGAATTGAGATAAAGGCTTTAAACAGATTTAGAATCAGAACCTCACTCTCATGCATGATCGGCCCAACTACTAACAGACCCAAAATCATTGATACAAATAAGGTCAGAAATGGGGTTACAATTAAGTCTAGCACATTTGGTACGACTTTGTGGAGACTCTTTTCAAGTTTTGCCGCGAAAATTGCGATTACTAATGCCGGTAAAACTGAACCTTGATAGCCGACGATAGGAATATTGATTCCTACCAGATTCAAATAGATCGGTGATGCGCTGCCTGCTGCCACATTATAAGCGTTAGGCAGCTGAGGCGCTACCAGCATCAGACCTAATACCATTCCCACAACCGGGTTGCCGCCAAATTTCTTCATTGCTGAATAAGCAACCAATGCCGGCAGGAAAGCAAACGCTGTATCCGTCAGCACCTCACTCATCAGCATCAAATTATCATCCATGCTTATGCCAAGATTGGTCAATAAACCGCGCAGTCCCATAAACAGACCGGTTGCTACCAAGACTGGGATGATTGGTACGAAGATATCACCCAGTGTCCGGCTGATTTTTTGCGGCAGCGTCATATTGCTGTAAGCCTCTGCCTTGTTATCTGTTTTAATCTCTGTATCACCTTCAACAATGCATGCATAAACCTTATTTACGAAACCGGTTCCAAGAATGATTTGAAACTGACCGGCTGACATAAACTGACCCTTTACCCCATCGATATCCTCAATGGCTTTTGTGTTAATTTTTTCATTATCAGCCAGAATCAGCCGCAGACGCGTCGCGCAATGCTCCACCGATTTGATATTTTCCTTACCGCCGATATTCTCTAAAATCAACTTTGCTACTGTTTGTTCTTTCATAATGCTTCCTCCCTTGTTGACTATATGGTACCAGTTCCATATTCGTTTGTCAATGCACAAATACGTTATTTTTTAAAAATGTGTTATCGGTTCCATATAGGTAATAAAAAAAGCAGACATTTGCCTGCTCCTTATTTATTATTCAGCTTCAATTAAGTTATGCTTGATAAATACCTGCCGCATCCGCGCCATCGCGTCCTTTAAGATTTGCGTTGGCACCGCCAGATTAATTCGTTCAAATCCCTCACCGGCTTTGCCAAACAGATAGCCCTCATCCAAAAAGAGGTCTGCTTCCTCACGCATTAGGTGCTCTAATTCATCCTTATTCAAGCCATAGGCCCTAAAGTCAACCCAAAGCAGATATGTGCCCTGCAGTTCATGGACAATCGCTTTTGGGAAATATTGCTTGAGATATTCATTCATGAATCGTACATTTTCACTCAGCACCTCAATCAATGCCGAAAGCCAAGCTTCTCCCTCACGATAAGCCGCCACACAGGAAGCCAGCGCAAAAGGATTAATATGAATAAAGCCGGCATCCTTTAAATACTGTTCACGCAGCGCTTGATTAGGAATAATAATATTCGCATTGCTCATGCCTGCAAGATTGAATGTCTTGCTTGGTGATGTGCAGACGATGCAGTTCTCTTCAAATGCCTTATCAATGGTCGGAAACATCGTATGCGTAAAACCAGGCATGATCAAATCATTGTGAATCTCATCCGCAACGATCAATACCCCATATTTTAAAGCCAGCTCACCAATCTGCTTCAGCTCTTCATAAGTGAATACCTTACCGATTGGATTATGCGGCGTGCATAAGATCAGCATTGTATTCATCGGATCTGCCAGCTTCTGTTTTAAATCTTCAAAATCGATCTCATAGTGATCCTCGCATAAAATCAAAGGATTCTCTACCACGTGGGTTCCATTGCATGCTGCGGCACTATAAAAGGGATAATAAACCGGCGTCATGATCACAACGCCCTCTCCCGGCTTAGTAAAGGCTTTTACCGCCTGATTCAGCGCTTTCACGACACCCTGAGAGATAACGATCCATTCAGGATCAATCGTCCACTGATGCCGATGCTTCAGCCAATAAACCACCGCGTCCAGATATCCTTCAGTCACATTCTGATAACCATAGGGTGTCATTTCATCAGCGCAGCGATGCATTGCCGCCACAATTTCCGGCGCATTCACAAATTCCATATCCGCTACCGACAAAGGTACGATATCCTCACGAACAGGCGTTCCGTCAGCCTTTTTCATCCCTGTCCACTTGCTGGCACCATTAAGCCGGCGATTCTTTACCGTTGTAAAATCATACATAAACTTTCCTCCTATAATAGCCGGCGTTCATAATTACCGGTAACCTGCATTCCCTCTGATAAAATAATAAACGCTTTAGGATCAAGTCCCAATACAAGATCATGAAGATGATTCACTTCATATTTAGAAATAACCGTCATCAGAATATCGGTTTCAGTATCCGTATAAGCACCCTTGCCTTCCCAGCAAGTCACACCGCGCGTCATTTCATGAAGAATCGCCTTCTTCACCGCTTTGTTGCGTGTAAAGATCATGGCACTCATCACAATATTCTGCGTATGCACCTTATCGACCACCATGCCGAAAATAACCGCATAGATAATTGAATAGATAGCCGTTGATAATTCAAACTTCAAGGCACAGATAATATAAATCAGCGCGTTGACACCGATTGACAGCTTGCCGACACTGAACTTCGGTGATTTTATCGCCATATAAACACCCAGGATATCGGTACCGCCGCCGCTGCCGCCATGCTGAACCAAAACCGCCGATCAAGCCGCCGATAATGACTGAAGTCAATACATCAGGGACAATCGGCATAATTGGTATCAGTGTAAAGGCAATCGTCTGCGTTACCACTGAGGTTAGGGTAAGCAGGAAAAAATGCTTGGATAAGCTCTTATACGCCATCAAGAATAACGGCAGATTCAATAATGAGTTTATGATACCGGCAATATCAAATTTAATATCCAGATGCAGCGTCTCCACCAGCATCGTACGAATCAGCTGGGCGATACCTACAACCCCGCCGTTAAATAGATTCAGCGGCACAATAAACATATTTACCGCAAAGGCAAACAGCACTGAACCCACAACTACATAAACAAATGAAGTGAGCAATTTTTTATCTTTCATACTATGAACTCCTTAAACAACACTATTATACATTTTTCCAAAACCCTTTCATAGATTGAAATGGATGAAAAACAAAAAAACTAAAATGTATGTCAGAATCAGCACTATATGCTGTAAGCGTTTACAACATATATACTCCGTGCTATAATGAATTTATAAAAAGAGCGTTGCTCAGAAAGGGTAAAGATTATGAAAGCAAATAAGTTTGGACTTGTTTTGACAGCAGCAGCATTATGCATATCAGCAGTAGGTGTTATGAATATTCAGGCAGCAGATGAAGACAAGAATCCCGTAACTGTTGTCGCATATAATCAAGCAGAAACAGCCCACTATGATGTGGTAAAGCGTGATGCCAAAGCTACGATCAATGGTAAACTGGATGAAAAGGTTTGGGAAAGCGTACCATCAATCTCAGGCTCCTTCCACTATCCATGGGAAGCTGTTGAAGCTCCTTATACTGAATTTAAAGCTTATCATGACGGGGTTAATTTTTATTTCAGTTTTGTTGTTAAAGATACACAGGTATTAGCAGAAGCAACATGGAAGGGTGAAAGCACCGTTGATAATGAAGACCGTGTTGAATTATTCTTCGCTAATGGTCCGGTAGATAAACCAAACAACGGCATGCAGCCATATTATGCGATTGAAGTAGATCCAAAGGGCCGTGTTCATGACTATTCAACAGTTTATTACCGCAATATGGACAGTGAGTGGAATATGGAAGGCTTACAGACAGCCGCTAAGATCGTTGATGACGGTTATGTGGTAGAAGGTCTGATTCCATTAAAAACATTAAATGATCTGAAACTGATCAATGAAAACAATGTGATGAGAACCGGTATCTATCGTGCTGAATTCAGTAAACCTAAGGGTGCAAAAGATATTACAATGCAGTGGATTTCATGGGTTGATCCAAAGACAGCTGAACCTGATTATCATGTAGACAGCTCATTTGGTGAACTGCGTTTCTTACAATAATTGCGAAAGAGTGCTTGCGGCACTCTTTTTTAATTTTCCTCTTGATTTTCTTATCCCTTGCCTGCCCTTTGCCTATTATTTCCATATCATTTTAAGAATCAAAACAAATACCAACAGCCATATACAAACAATCGGTAAAGCATAATACCACTTTTTAGGTTTGCCGTCTTCCCATAAATGTTCGGCCGCTTGATGATGCTTTGCGTAAATATCCTCAGGGATGCATTTCAGTGTCAGCAGTATCAGAAGGGGCAGTAAAATCACATCGTCCAGATAACACAGCACCGGAATAAAATCAGGAATCAGATCAATGGGAGACAGCGCGTACCCCACGGTGATCATGGCTAAGATTTTCGCAGGCAAGGGCGTGTCCTGATCCCTCATTACCAAAAATATCGTCGGAATATCAACCTTAAGCTTTTTAGCCCGTTCCTTTAATGTCATCAATAGCACCTGCCGATCAATAAGCCAATTATACCATATTCTCAATAAAAGCTGCGTTCAATATAAAAGAGCGCCGAGGCACTCTTACAAACTTTTATTGCTTTTGAAAATCATGCAGATGCTGATTCAATGCCCTTGTCTCAATCTTCTGCGCGACATGAACACCAAACCACATGGCAAATAAACCGCCTTCTAAAATCACGATCAGCAGACATTCACCCCAAAGCGGAACATCCGCAAACCACCGAAACAGCACCGCCGCGCCGATAAACAGCAGATTGCACATAATCACCCATAGAATCGTGCGCCTTTGCAGCTCACTTTCATCAAAATGATCAGGAAACAACGCACTCTCAATAATGGCGATGACCATTGAGGTCAGCGTCATTTCCGCAAGCATCAGTATCGATATTGAGTCATGACCCAATAATACTTCAATAACACCTCTGAAGAAGATTAAAGCCATCGTATAAATAGCCATATGCTGCTTCATATTCAATCCCCAGCGATAAAAATGTGTAAATTCTTTCATTCCTCTCATCCTTTCTATAAGCCGATCCGCTCTCTTAAAAGCGGGGCATAATGTCTGGAAACAATTAATTTCTCTTGATTCTTTAGAATTATTTCAATTCTTCCGGCCAACGCGCTTTTCAGTGAATGAATCGCATAGAGATTCACAACCACAGATTTACTGATGCGCAAAAAGCCAAGACTTTCATAACGGCCTTCAATTTCCGCCAGATTCAGCGCAGTCTGATAGACATCCTTTGAGGTATATAAAAATGTTTTATCTTCCAATGCCTCCGCATAATAAACATCCTTAAATTCAAGCATTGTTATTTCTTCCTTGCTCTTCCAGCCGCTGAGCTTCTGTGTCTGAAGATTGAGAAAAGCAATAATCCGCATGATTTCACTGTCTACCTCCCGACAGCGCAGCAAAATTTCATTTTCCTCATAATCCCCATGTTCAATTTTAATTTTCATACTCTCACTCCTATCAGCTGACACCCATATCATAGCGAAACAATGCTTCCTTGGCAAATGAATACCGCCAAGTTGACATATCCTTAAGCTAAGATGCACGCTTTACATTTAAAGCGGTTCATACTAAAATACATCTATAAGTTAGAAAGAGTAATTATGAGGAAGAGTGAATGAAAAATTGTGCAGACGCGAAACGCATCGTGATTAAAATAGGGACTTCAACGCTAGCCCATCAAACGGGCCGGCTGAATATTCAGCGAATGGAAAGATTAGTAAAAGTCATCGCCGATTTGAAAAATGCCGGCAAAGAGATTGTCTTGGTCAGCAGCGGGGCGATCGGCATTGGTGCCGGTAAGCTTGGACTGCCCGAGAAGCCGCAGGATCTAAGCGGCAAGCAGGCATGCGCGGCAGTAGGTCAATGTGAATTAATGTATATCTATGATAAGTATTTTGCGGAATACAACCATACTGTAGCTCAAGTGCTGTTAACCCTTGATGTATTGAATCGTGATTATGTAATCAATACGTTTACCCGCCTGCTGGCAATGAATGTATTGCCAATCGTAAATGAAAATGATACGGTGGCGGTTGATGAAATTGTCGTAGGTGATAATGATACGCTTTCCGCCATGGTCTGTGAATTGATCCATGGTGATCTGCTGGTAATTTTAAGTGATATTGACGGTGTTTATGATGATGACCCGCATAAAAATCCTGATGCGGCGCTGATTCATGAAATACCGGAAGTGAATGATCAGATTGAAGCATTGGCGAAAGGGGCAGGCTCTAAATTAGGCACCGGCGGGATGGCTACTAAAATACACGCCGCTAAGCTGGGCATTCAGGCTGGGTTCGCAACGGTTATCATGTCAGGACAGCAGCCGGAGCAGCTCTATGAATTATTTGCTGGCAAACAGGTAGGAACGAGGATTGGATCATGAGTGATTTACTGCAGATGGGCAGACTTGCGAAAAAAGCTGGCAAGCAGCTGGCCCAAACAACCAATGAACAGCGCACAAATGTGTTGGCAGATATCAGCCACCGGCTGCTGACCCATACTGAAGCCTTGATTGAAGCGAATCAGCAGGATATTCAGGCCGCTCAAGAAAAAGGCTTGCCGGCGAGTACGATCGATCGTTTAATGATTGATGAAAAGCGCATTCAGGCCATGCGTGAAGGTATCCGTGAGGTGATCAATCAGCCTGATCCTTTGCATCAATTAATTTCAGAAGAAACCAGACCGAGCGGTTTAACGATTAAAGCCATAACAGTACCGTTAGGTGTCATCGGCATGATTTATGAAAGCCGCCCTAATGTAACTATTGACGCGGCAGCCTTAGCGATTAAAAGCGGCAATGCGATGATTCTGCGCGGCGGCAAGGAAGCGCTTTGCACAAATAAAGCCTTAGTTCAGGTAATTCAGGAAGCCCTTGCCAATCAGCAGCTGGACACTCACTGCATACAATTGATTGAAAGCACTGACCGTTCATTAGTAGATGAAATGCTCACGATGAATGAAATCTTTGATGTCATCATTCCCCGCGGCGGTAAATCACTGATTGAACGTGTCGTAAATAATGCGAGAGTGCCAGTTATTCAAACCGGTACCGGCAACAATACGCTTTATGTTGATCAAAGCGCTGATTTAGATAAGGCACTGCCGCTTGTTGAAAACGCAAAATGCCAGCGGATCTCCGTCTGCAACTGCATTGAGAACTTATTAGTACACAGGGCGGTTGCCGCAAGCTTCCTGCCGCGGCTTGTCCAGCAGCTCAAGGCTTATCCAATGACCTATTATGGCGATGAGACTGTCTGCTCGCTCATTGAGGCCCTGCCGGCTGACGATCAGCTGTATGCCTGTGAATTTCTTGATTACAAGCTGGCTGTCAAGGTGGTTGACAGCATGGCGGAAGTCTTAGCCTTCATTGACACCTATGGTACTCATCACAGTGAATGTATCTTAGCGCAATCACCTGAGGCCATCACTGAGTTTTTAAATGGCGTCGATGCCGCGGCTGTTTATGTCAATGCTTCAACCCGTTTTTCTGACGGCTTTGAATACGGCATGGGATGTGAAATCGGCATCTCCACCCAAAAGCTGCATGCCCGCGGTCCAATGGGATTAAAAGCTCTGACTACCATTCAATATCAGGCCGAAGCTGATTATCTGATTCGTTCATGATTAATTAAATATCCAAAAAAGGCTGTGACCTGCAAAGATTTTTTTGCAGCCGCAGCCTTTTACATTAACAAATTGTATATCCATTCTTACCGGATCGCTTTACCTCATACATTGCTTTATCCGCCTTAACATACAATGTTTCAAAATTATCGCCATCCTTAAAGGCATAGGCAACACCGATACTGACCGAGATGCGGATATCCCGATAGCTGAATTCACAGATTTGTGACGCTCTCTCCCGAATCTTGAATTCACTGACATCCTTCATAAAAATCACAAATTCATCGCCGCCGATCCGCCCTAAAATATCACTGGATCGAAAAAGCCGGCGAATCTGCTCGGTAAAGCCAATCAGCACCTCATCGCCGAAATAATGACCAAGCTCATCATTAAGCGCTTTGAAATTATCGATATCCAAAAGCATCAGCGCGTGAATATGCTGACGGTCAGCACTCATCAGCCACTCATCAATCAGCCGCTTGGTGATAACCTTATTATAAAAGCCCGTCATCGGATCAAGACTCGCCCGCTCTTTCAAGCGTTCCTGCTCCTGACGCTCGGCATCAATATTCATCAGCATCCCAATAATAATGAAACCAGTTTTCAGAAGATGAACTTGATACCAATGCATTTCTTTCCCGCTGATCAGTCTGAGACAGGCATGCACCATCTCACCCTTCTTGATTCGCTGATTAATCATCACCAGCTTTTTTTCATCTTCCTTGTGTACGATATATGAATTCATATTGATCCGCTGATTAATGCCGGCAAGTGTTTTAGTTTCACAGTCATATTCAAAAAAAATCCACTGACAGTTAGAAGCCAGTAAATGATAATGATCCAGTCTTCTTTTAATCGCATAAAGACGTTGATTTTGAATGATGAAATAAATAAACACAACCATTAATATAGTAAATAATATAATAATCAGCAGGTAAACACGTCCATTCATAATAACTCCTTTCAATCCCCATACTAACATTATATAGAACCATTTTGCGAACCATGTCGAAAATGAAAATATGAGAATTACATTGAGTTCGACTATCAATTCTGTAAGTTTTGGAAATCCGCTAAATAACTACTATAAAATATGATAAAATAAAATCATTAAGGGGGAGCTTAATATGAAAACTCTTGAATTAACGATATCGATCTCTGATAATGGCGTCAGTGCCAGCCGCAAGTGTCTGATACCTGCACAATATACCTATGAAGAGCTGCATCGTATCATTCAGCTGCTGTTTGGCCTTGATAATGTTGAATACTATACCTTTAAGCTGGATAATAATATGTTCATCCATGAGATCAGTTCCGGTACCCACAGTAAACCGGCCTCTGCCAAGCTCCTTCGCCTTAAGCTTAACGATACTTTTCATTACTATTATGATATTCTGGAAGCCTTTGATTTCAGAATCAAAGTCAGCAATATTATTGACCGTAAGAGTAATGTACCGGAAGTTTTATCGTATCGCGGCAAAAACCTCTATGAAGGCATTCTGCACGGTAATTTTAAAGAAGAGCGCACATTATTTAATCAAGGCTGGTGCAACCTTGTTTTAGGTGCCTTTCGCGGCCATCACGTTGAAACCGAATGCCGTGTGCGCATCAATGCTGCGTTTAAGACATTGACAGCCATTAAAAATTGGCAGGACAGTATGTATAACGCGATCTATGAAGTTCAAACTCCGCAGAACCGCACGTTCTATTTTGCCAGTATCTGTGAAGATGAAGTGATTATTGATGCCTATGCCAATGAAGACAAGCTGATTCAGTTTGTGAATATGAATGTAAATGCCATGGATTACAGTGCCATACGCTATCATGATACGCTGACAATGACGATTAAACGATTGGATTATCGTGAGGATCGCTCAATCTATGATTTTTCCAGCAATACTTACGGCGGCATGCTGACTCGCTGCAACGTTTTTAATCCGCATCAGATTTTGAAAATTGAAGAATTGATTCATTTTACCGATGCCTTTACAAAAATGGTCAGTGTTATCAGCGAACTGGCACGCAATGCTGTCAAATTGGAAAAGTCACAGATCAGCATCGATCTTAAAGGCGGCTATACGATTCATCCGTTATCCTTGACTGTCCATCCGTTTGGTCTTGATCTGGATTTTGACCCGCTGAGTTTGAATGCGGAAAAATTGTATGACACGATTGAAATCGATGTCGTAAGCGTGTATGATGAAGAGGCACGGAGTGAGAATGATTTCTATCCGGTACTCCTGCTGATTGCCGATGAAGAGAATATTGAAGAGATGCGCTTAGAGAACTGTTCATTAAAAACTATTGCTTACAACATTGTGGATATGCTGCTGAATCGAATGATCTGGCACGGCCCTTATCAAACTATCAAAGTCCGCGACAGCAATATGAGCAGTATCCTTGAGCCCTTTGCGGAATTGGGGACAAATATCATCGTTGAGGATCACTTAGAATGGCTTGATGACCATGTGATTTCAACATACTTTGATGAGGTATTTGATGATGATTCCCTGAGCCGTGAAATGATTGTAGCGCAGATGAAACAAGCAGGTCTTGATGAAGATATGATTAATTTCTATGAACAGATGAGTGATGAAGAATTTGATGATTTAAACAATCACATCGATGAATTGATCGATGCGCTTGAAGATGAATTAGAAGAACCAGCGATTGATTATAAAAAATTAAGCTGAGGAGGTTCTATGAAAAAGAGTGAATTTCAGCAGTTTGGACGATTTAAAATGGTTAAGCGTAAAATTTCCTCCTCGGAGCCGCTGACCATTACTGAAAGCTATGTCGAGAAGGTTAAAGCCGGTGACAGCTGTTTAATCAGCGGCTGTGAGATTGAACGTCTGAAAGCAATGGGACCCTGTACCATTGAAAATTCAATGATTCATGACTGTCTCAGCTTCAGTGAATGTACAATGAAGGAAAAGGTACGCGCCTTAACGATTACCGCTATGGGTTTAGCAAGCTTTGACCATACCACCTGTAAGGTTTTCCGCAATGCTTCAAGTAAAGACGGCACCTCCTTAGGCAGCCACAAAATCAGCGGCAGTATCGCGGCGGTAACTTATGAGAATTATACAAGCAGTGTTTTGGATTATGAGTTTAATTATATCAATATCTTAAATAAGTATTTTTTAGAATGCGCCAAAGCCATTGAATGCGGTCATTTCATCAGCTTTGCGCCCTTCTACATACCGGCCATACAGGCTGAAGTAATGTATATCCGGCCTTATTTCAATACATTTGTGACAGAATTAAAAGCCGACAAGCTGATTATTGCCAACAAGCTGAAGGATCGCTCAATCTTTGACGATATCATTTCCATGGCGGATTACCGTGATTTAGTTAATAAGCAGTTTGAGACAAGTCATATGCATGTGGATCGAATCGAGGCTAAAACATTGATTTTAGAGAATTGTGATGCGAAAATCGTGATTGCTGATCATGCGATTATCAAGGATGATTGTGTTATTGATGAGCTTTATGCGAAAAGCTATGAAATATCAAAGAATGCCCAGGTAAATAAACTGGCGGGAGGTAGTTATGCAGCTGAAGATTAATGAAAAATTTCCTGTGGAATTTAGTGAGGCAGGAACTTATATCAGTTTTGAGGATAATACATTTTATGCCGTTATGGCGGATGAATTCTGGTCAGATACTGAATTAAAGCTATTTAAGAATAAAAAGATGCTGATTCAAATTGTTAATAAAAGTGATCAGCTGATTTTCCTGCTGAGTGTTGACGGTGTGATTGAAACCAGTGATTTCTATTTTAATATTCATGATGAGGAAGCCTTTGTGAAAGCCGACTGCTACAACTTCTGTTTCATTCTGCTTGATAAAAACAGTGTGATCAACGGTATGAAAACATGCACCCTGAATAAAGCAACCTCCGCGATCATCTCACAGATACTCGATCAGCAGCAAAGCAGTGAGTATGATGAAGAAGTGAATCTAAAGAAGCTGGCGGCTTTGCAGAAGCAGTTTGAGCCTTTTGAACTGCAGCCGTTCGCTTTATGTGAAGAAAGTCATTAGCAGCGTCATCGGCGCTGTTTTTATGCTTATGGAATGTGGTATAATAGGCCGGTAAAAGGAGATACAGAATGAACAGAGAGTTAAATTTAGCGGTGGTTACCGTTAGTGATAAAGCAAAGAAAAGCATTCAAAGCAATCACCCCTGGGTATTTGAACAGGAGGTTTTAAATGTCGAAGGCAATTATGAAAACGGCGATCTGGTAGATGTCTTTTCATTAAAGAATAAATATTTAGGCAGTGGATTTATCAGTGAAAAGTCAAAGATCAGAATCCGCATCATTTCACGCAATGCGAATGATCGATTTGATGATGCCTTTTATGAACGGCGGCTGCGCCATGCCTGGGAATATCGTAAGACAGTCATGCAGTCAGATATTACAAACTGCCGGATCATATTTGGTGAAGCGGATTTCTTTCCGGGACTGACCGTGGATCGTTTTAATAATTTTTTAGTTACGCAGACACTGTCGCTGGGCATTGAGAAAATTAAGCATAAACTGTTTCCGATGCTGATCAGAATCCTGCGTGAAGACGGGCAGATCATCGATGGTTTGTATGAACGCAATGATGTGGCAATCCGTGAGCTGGAGGGGTTAGATCAAAACAAGGGCTGGTTCCTTTGTGAAGAACTGCCAACAGCGCCAAAAACAGCGTTTACCCAGATCTGTGAAAATGGCATAACCTATGATGTTGATGTGGAAAACGGTCAGAAAACCGGCTTTTTCCTCGATCAAAAATATAACCGTCTAGCTATTTCCAAGCTGACTCAGGGCAAGCATGTACTGGATTGCTTTACACATACCGGCAGCTTTGGTTTAAATGCGGCAAAGGGCGGCGCAGAACGTGTTGTATCCGTAGATATATCTGAATCTGCCATCGCAATGGCGGAAAAGAATGCCAAAGCCAATCATTTGAATGTAGAATACCGCTGCTGTGATGTCTTTGATTTACTTGATGAATTGATCAAGAGCCGCAGCAAAGAGTTTGATTTCATTATTCTTGACCCG
>OGJC01000475.1_pt1 | contig 38787 bp, 38 predicted proteins | sample 1571941 | NCBI WGS metagenome assembly OGJC01 (sample SAMEA2582100, study PRJEB24529) | metagenome | biome: Human gut stool | place: China | collected 2011 | reverse complement strand
TATATTAAAACATTTCATAAAACAGCTTTTTATGAAATTTATTTCTGTATGGAAGTCATGCTATTCCCTTCAGGACCTTGATTTAACGAAGCCCAAAAGAAAATCCCAACAAGTGATTATCCCTAATGCTATTTGTCAACCAAAACTAGTTAACACTTTCCTATGCACTGGACAATTTCAATCATTGGTTGCGTTACATACTTATGCAAGTATTAAATCTTGATAAATATAACCCTAGTTGCATTATAGCACATTTATTTAATTAAGACTAGTCAAAAATGTTAAATTTCAAAAGGTTTTCTGCTAGCTATGATTAACTTGACTCCAAAATATGGTATAATATGTTTCAAATTAGGAGGCAAATATGAATTTAAGTGAATTGCGGGCAGAGGCTCGTCGTATCCAACGTCAAACCAAAGGTATCTATGCACTCTTTTTAGTACCAATTCTAACGGCGATTATTTCCGTTGTTTACAATTATTCTTCAGATACCTTTCCCAATAATATCTTACAATATGGCATTCAAAAGACGATTATCCACGGAATCAATCGTTCTCTTTTCCCAATCGCGATTAGTTTTATCGTATCTTTCTTTTTGACGGCTGCTTTTTGGACCTTACTGGAAGTCATTCGTGGAAAACGGCAAGAGGTGCATTTTACAGATTCAGTTCGGACTTTTGATAGTAAAGTAATTGGTCCTGTTTTCATGACACTTTTGCTCAAACGTGTATTACTATTTCTGTGGAATATTTTCGTCTGGATTGGAAGCGGCATGATGATTCTGGCTAGTTTTAGTGTCATAAAACTCCTCCCCAATTCTCAAGCTCTCTCACAAAATACTGCACTTCAAACAACTGTTGGGACATTGTTACTTTATATTCTCATCGGTTTTATTTTGATGGTAATCGGTATTATTATTGCACTTCCTCAATATTACGCTTATTCGCAAGTAGAATTTATTCTTTGTGATACATTAGAAAACCAGAGCTATGAGAGCGCCTTTAAAATTATTCGTACAAGCCGCCAGATGATGAAAGGATATAAAGGCAAGCGATTTGTACTTGATTTAACTTTTATTGGCTGGTACTTGCTAAGTGCCCTTACTTTTGGAATTGCTTCTATTTATGTTTATCCCTACATTTATACAGCTCAGACTCTTTTCTATGAAGCTGTCAGAAAGGAAAAAGAACAAACTCCGATTTTTTCTTAATTTTTCTAACTCTGAAAAATAAAATTAACCTTACAAAGACTTGGACAGTTGTTCAGGTCTTTTAAGTTGCTTTCAATTCACTTTACATAAGTTGCCCTCAGGAAATACCATAAACTCTACACAAAAAAGCCACCAATTGGGTGACTTTATTAGGGAGATTATTATGAAAAGTTTAGGATTTCTATCAAACAAAGTTAGGAGGTCTTCATTTGATAAATATAGTATAATCAACCTAGCTTAAAACAAACTTAATTTTTTATAACAAATTGACTTTTTTAGAGATTTCTTGAAAGACGTCTTCCAGCGAATCTTGATCTGTAAAGGTTGCTGCTTCCCAACCTAAGAAATCACGTTCTTTCCACCAACGTTTCATGTCGGCTGGACTGAAATCTGCTTTCTTGCTCCTAGTTTGGTAGCGGCGAACTGTCTCTTCAAATGTTAAATCATAATAGTAAGATAGAACTTTTGGATAAAAGAGAGTATGCAATTTTTCTAGCATTTGCCCATAAATATCTGTTTCATAAAAACCTTCAACGATCACCAACAAATCTCGCTCATAGCCATAACGGGCAATGGTTGCTGTCAAAGAAATTGACAGATTGTCCGGCTCGACTTTTTCTTTCAGCATGTCACGCCGAAAGACATCTTGAGAGATGACAAGTGCCCTTCGTCCATAATACTCTTGCAATTTCTTTGCCAGACTCGTTTTTCCTGAACCAGAATTGCCTCTGATAATCACCAACGTTGCCATTTACTCTCCTAAAATCAGACGGGTATGCTCCCGCTTGATACAGCGGTTCATGACAATATCATCGTGTCCAGCTGCACGAAGGATTTGCTCAGCTTCTTCATTTTCCAAGCCTAATTGTGCCCAGAAGATCTTAGCATTCGCTTGCAGAAAATCACGCGCCACATCTGGCAAAAACTCGCTACGACGGTAGACATCAACAATATCCACCGAGAAAGGAATGTCCTTGAGACTGGCATAGACAGTTTCTCCTAAAATCTGACCGCCGGCTGCTCGGGGATTGACCGGAACAATCTGATAGCCCCGTTCTTGCATCTCCTTGGATACACGGTGGCTGGTTGCCTCTTCTCGATCTGACAAACCAACAACCGCAATCACCTTGCTATTTTCTAAATAATGCTTGACAATCCCGTCGCTGGGATTTTTGAAATGATAGGTCATAAAATTTTCTCCGTAATTTTTATGTATTGTGAGTCATGCTGATCCTTTTGAATCAGAAACACAGCTATAAACACTAAGAAGCCAAACGACGCAAGAACTTCTCGCTGTCCTTATGAACTTAGCACCTTGCTTTTACTTGGCTTCATACCAGGTCTTGCCAGCACTTTCGTCCGCTTTCAAGGGAACAGAAAGTTCAATGGCAGATTCCATGATGTCTTTGACCAACGTTTTGATAGCGGTCAGTTCGTTTTCGGGTACTTCTAGCACAATTTCGTCATGAACTTGCAATAGCATTCTGGTTTTAAAATTCCCATCTATCAGAGCTTGATCCAGTCGAATCATTGCAATTTTAAGAATGTCTGCGGCTGAGCCTTGAATTGGCGAATTGATTGCCGTCCGTTCTGCAAATCCTCGAACATTGAAGTTACGAGAATTGATATCCGGAATCTCCCGACGACGGTGAAAGAGAGTTTCTACATAGCCCTTGTCTCGTGCCTCTCGCACTACATTTTCCATATAATTCTTGATACCCGGATAGCGCTCAAAATAAGTATCAATATAGGACTTCGCTTCCTTACGGCTAATCCCCAGATTGTTGGCAAGTCCAAAGTCAGAAATTCCGTAGACAACACCAAAGTTGACAGCTTTGGCATTGCGGCGGTCATTTGGTGTCACATCTTCTGGTCTTTCGATATTAAAAACCCGCATGGCTGTTGAAGTATGAATATCAGCTCCATGTCTGAAAGCTTCAATTAAATGCTTGTCGCCTGAAATATGTGCCAAAACCCGCAGCTCAATTTGCGAATAATCAGAGCTAAGTAAGACACTGTCCTCCCACTCTGGCACAAAAGCCTTCCGAATCAAGCGGCCTTGCTCTAAGCGGATTGGAATATTTTGCAGATTAGGGTCAACACTTGATAATCGTCCTGTCTGAGTCAAATCTTGAAGATAGCGAGTGTGAATCTTTCCATCCGCCAAAATCCAGTCCTGTAGCCCCATGACATAGGTTGATTGAATCTTAGCAATTTGCCGATAGTCCAGAATTTTTTCCACAATTGGCGCAATCGGTGCCAAGCGTTCTAAGACATCCACGGCTGTAGAATAGCCCGTTTTGGTTTTCTTCGTGAAAGATGTTGGCAAACCTAATTTTTCAAAGAGAATGCCCCCCAACTGTTTAGGTGAATTGATATTAAACTCTTCCCCTGCTAAGTCATAGATTTCCTGAGTTAGCCGAGTCAGAATTCTCTCATTTTCAGCCTGCATGGTTTGCAATGTTTCGCGCTCTACTTTGATACCAGCAATCTCCATTTTAGCCAGCACAAAGGCTAAAGGTTGCTCCATTTCGTACAGCAGATTAAGCTGGTCATGCTGGCGCAGCAAGTCTGTCATAGGCTTTTCCGTTTCAACGAGAACTGTGACTTTTCTGGCTAAATGGCTCAATAAAATAGCTTTTTCAGGCAGTGCCCGCTTAGCGCCTTTCCCATAAACCGCCTCATCTTCGGCGAGTTTGGTCTTGCCATAAAGACCGGCAATTGTTACGATTTCATTGTTATCAACGGTTGAAAGAAGGTACTTAGCTAAACGGCTATCAAATGCAGGTCGCGAAAGCTCAATGCCTAAGCGACTGAGCAAGACCTTGGAGCGTTTAAAATCATAAACCTTGAGGGCTGTGTTTCCCAAAAATTCTTTGAAAGCTGGTTGCTGCAAAAGGTTGATGTCCTGACTGGCATAAATCTGCTGTGCATTTCCCCACGCAAAGCCCACCATCTCGTCTATGTGGTAATTGTCCCCCAACATTTCAAAGTAGAAAAAATCATCTTTACTGAGCATTTCTGGACGAACTTCCGTCACTTCCTCAAAAGCAATGTCAGCCGCCTCTTCTGGCTCTATCTCTGCTTCTAGCGCTTGCTTAAATTGTTTAAAGCCCATTTCATCGTAAAATCTGCTTAATTGTTTGATATTCGAACCTCGATAGAGAATATCTTCTAAACCGATTTCAATCGGAGCTTGAGTGTCAATAGTGACAAGTGTTCTAGACAAGAAAGCTATCTCTTTATCATTGATGAGATTTTCCTTCATCTTAGACTGCTTCATTTGGTCAATGTTGTCATAAATGCCTTCCAGAGAGCCGTATTCCCAAAGGAGCTTGAGCCCCGTTTTCTCGCCGATTTTCGTCACACCAGGGATATTGTCCGAAGAATCACCCATAAGAGCCTTAAGGTCAATAAATTGTGTGGGTGTAATTTCCATTTTTTCCATGAGGTAGGCTGGCGTAAATTCCTCGAACTCAGCCACACCCTTTTTGGAAATTTCCACAACGGTATTGTCATCGACCAGCTGGATTAGATCCTTATCTCCGCTTACGATTGTCACATCGTAGGGAACAGCTGTGTTTTCAGCCATTTTATCCAAAGTTCCGATAATGTCATCCGCTTCATACTGATCCAAATCGTAATAGCGAATGCCCAGCTTATCTAACATTTCTCGGATAAAAGGCAGCTGTTCACGAAATTCCTCTGGCGTTTTAGCCCGACCGCCCTTGTAGTCGGCATACATCTCTGTCCGAAAAGTGGTCTTCCCCGCATCAAAAGCCACCAAAATATGAGTCGGCTGTACACGTTCTATCAAGTGATTCAGCATAAGATGAAAGCCGTAAATGGCATTAGTATGAAGCCCAGACGGACTCTTAAAACGGTCGATTTGATTGTATAGTGCAAAAAAAGCACGAAAAGCAACGGACGAGCCGTCAATCAATAGTAATTTATTCTTATTTTCCATAGACTTATTATACCATGAAACCAAAGAAATTTTCTGATTAAGGATAATGACCGCACGCAAAAGACTTAAGAAAAATTTCTTAATCCCTTATATATTTTGATACAACAATTTCTCAAAATGTTTCACCGCATCTGCAAAGTGATCCACTACATACGTCGCCGTTTTTTGGACATTCTTCGGAGCATATGCCATGCAGTAGGAAATATCGGATTTTTCAAAGACTGCAAACTAACTAATAAAAATAAAGAATGAGATAAACCGGAAATGTTCATTTTTCTAGTCTATCTCACTTTCATTTTATAAATCTAATACAAGCGAAAAGCTACTACCTTGTCCATATTTGCTCTGAACGAAGATATCTCCGCCTAGTTGATGTGCCAATTCACGTGCAATATAGAGCCCTAGACCGTGCCCGCCAGTTTTCATATTGCGAGAAGATTCTACCCGATAAAGTCGTTTAAATATTTTCTCCAAATCCTCTGACTTAATGCCCTGACCTTCATCTGCCACCGTTAAAGTCAAGCGCTTATTGTCAACCGCCGCATCAATAGTAAGCTTAGTGCCTGCTTCTGAATACTTAAAAGCATTGCTCACAAGATTGAGAATAATCCGTGAGAGTTTATCATAGTTGCTGATAATTTTTGCTGATTCTGGCTGCACTGAAATCTGAATATCTCGGTCTTCTTTATCAATCACCAATTGGAACTCCGACATAATATCAATCAAGAGCTTATCAAGGAAAATCTCTTCTTTTTCAAGCGGTACATCTGGCTGATTCATCGTATTCAGAGTGATAAAACTTAGCTCCTCGACCAGCTTATTCAACCGATCGGTCTGCCGACTGATGGTTTTGAGATAATACTGCTGCTCATCAGCTGCAATCACACCATCTAACATTCCCTCCACCGTCGCTTGAATGGATGTCAAAGGCGTTTTAATATCGTGTGAGAGCTGAGCAATCATCAAGCCTTTTTCTTTTTCACTCTCTTCTAAAGAGGCAAATGTGTTTTGCAAATCAGTAGACATTTCATTAAAAGCATCTGCTAATTCTTTAAACTCTGTTGGATTTTTAATTGTATTGACCGTTTCAAACTTCTTATCTGAAATACCTTTGATGAGCTGTTTTAATTTATCCAAAGAGAGAAAAACGCGGCTCAACAGTAAAAGACTGACCAATGCACCTGTAATACTTGCTAGAATACTAATCCCAATAATAAAATAAATATCACTTTTTGAAATTAGCATGGTGTTGACAGACCAGATAATGGCAACAACTGTGATGGTTGTGGAAATGAGGTAACCCACAATAATAAAGTGCTTTAATTTCATCTTACACCTCTATCTTATAGCCCAGCCCCCAAACAGTCTTAATCGTGGGTGTTTTTTCTGTACTGTATTTTGCTAAATCTTGCCGCAAGGCATGAATGTGAACATTCAACGTATTTGTATCATCTACAAAATCTTCTTGCCAGACTTTCTCATACAATTCTGTCTTAGAAAAGACCCGCTGAGGATTACTGGCTAAAATCCATAGCAACTCAAAAGATTTAATGGTCATCATCAACAATTGTCCGTGCACTGTCACTTTGCGCGTTGCATGATTTATCTCTAAATCCCCTAGTTGGAGTTTTTCATCTGCTCCCACACTGCGGTGAATGCGCCGCAAGATATTATGCACCCGCAACACCAACTCCCGCGGACTGAAAGGTTTGGTAATAAAATCATCCGCTCCCATACTGAGGGAATAAATCTTATCTGGATCAGATGTTTTAGCCGTGATAAAAAGGAAAGGCTGGTCTGGAGCAAGATATTGTACTTCCCCAATCAGATCATAGCCATCCATATTAGGCATCATAATATCTGTAATTATCAAATCAATTGAATATTTCTGAAACAACTCTAAAGCTTCTTGTCCATCATGCGCCACATTGACTTCATAACCTGCCTGTGTTAAATAGCGCTTGTTAATCTCGGTAATCTCTACTTCATCATCTACTAACAAAATTCTCTTCGTCATTTTCTTACCTCTATTGTGAAAAATAGTGTTATACCACGAAAAAGTATAACACTATTTCTATACTTGATTCAAGCGTTATTGCTCACAAATGCGAGAATTACTTCTTTTCTCTGCGTTTCATGCCAACAAGTGCTAAAATAGCTGCTGCACTTAGGCCAAGAAGTCCTAAAACTGTCAAAGCAAGAGAAGATTTTTGACCTGTATTAGGAAGCAATTTTTTACTTGCCCTAGCTTGTCCGCCTTTTGAAGTTGTTGCAGAAGGTGTGCCGCCTTTATTTGAATGTTTGCTTCCGTCATGATCTGCTTTTTTACCTTGGTTTTGTGCCTGACCATTTTGACCTTGTTGAGATTGCCCATTAGAGTCCGCTTTCTTTTCAGCTTTTAGGTTAATGGTCACAGATTTCGTAGCAATAACATTGTTTAAGTCTGCTTTACCGTCTTTAGTTGCACCATAAACTGTAACATTTGCTTTATAAGAATACGTTCCATTCGCTTTCAATTGTTCTAACAAAGCTTTATCTTGCTTACCCGCCACATTGCCATCTAATGAAACTTGATAGAAATATTGGCCTTTGCCTAAACCTGCAAGTGGTAGGAGACCTGCATGGTTTGCTTTACCATTATCTGACCACGGTGCGCCATCTGAGGATTTCAACAAGAGACGGGTTAACATACCGTCACCACCGAAGAGCTCATACGGAATGACTTGGTTGACACCAGCTGTAAATGGTCCTGGATACACTGCATTTGTTAAATAACTTGCAGGGACATCAATTTTATCTTTGATGTTATCTGCTACGGATTTTTTCACTTGGTCAGCAGTCGTAGTACCGTTCAGATTCAAGTTCACTTGACGTGTTGCGATGACATTGTTCAAGTCTGCTTTACCATCTTTGGTTGCACCATAAACCGTTACCGTTGCGGTATAGCTATGTGTGCCATTCGCTTTCAGTTGATCCAAGAGAGCTTTACCTTGTTTGCCGGTCGCATTGCCATTGAGTGACACTTGATAAAAATATTTACCTTTTGGAATGTTGGCAAAGGGTAGTAAGCCAGCATGTTTTGCCGTGCCATTATCTGACCATGGGGCGCCATTTGAAGATTTCAACAAGAGACGGGTTAACATACCGTCACCACCGAAGAGTTCGTACGGAATGACTTCATTCACGCCTGCGGTAAAGAGACTCGGATGGTTCGCATTTGCTAGGAAGGAAGCCGGAACATCTGTACTGCCCTTGATATTATCCGCTACAGATTGCTTAGCTTGAGCAAGAGTTGAATCTTCTTGCGCTTTTTGACCATTCAAATTCAGATTTACTTGACGTGTTGCGATAACATTGTTCAAGTCTGCCTTACCATCTTTTGTTGCACCGTAAACTGTGACGGTTGCGGTATAGCTATGTGTGCCGTTCGCTTTCAATTGTTCTAAGAGGACCTTGCCTTGTTTGTCGGCTACATTACCATTGAGTGACACTTGGTAGAAATATTTACCTTTTGGAATGTTGGCAAACGGAAGTAAGCTGGCGTGTTTTGCCGTGCCATTATCTGACCATGGGGCGCCATTTGAAGATTTCAACAAGAGACGGGTTAACATACCATCACCACCGAAGAGTTCGTACGGAATGACTTCATTCACGCCTGCTGTAAAGGGACCGGGGTGGTTAGCGTTTTGTAAGAAGGAAGCTGGTACATCTGTACTACCTTTGATGTTATCCGCTACAGATTGCTTAGCTTGAGCAAGAGTTGAATCTTCTTGCGCTTTTGGAACTACTTCTTTTACAACCGTTTCTGTCGCCTTTTGGATTTTTTTCGTAGCTTCTGCAACGGATTTGCCTACTTTATTTTCTTTTGTAACTTCTTGTTTTTCTTGCACCTTTTTATCTGGTGTTTGAGTTGTTTTGCCAGACAAATCTTGTGAGGGCTTCGTTGTACTTGGTGTTTCTTTCTTTTCAGCTGACGGGCTTTCTGTTTGCCCTACTTTCGAATCAAGTATGGATTTCCCAGATTCTGTTGGACTATTTGACGGGGTTGTCGTGACCACCTTGTTTTGCGTACCAACTTGAGCATTTACCGGATTACTAATAAGAATAAAGAATCCACTTGCCACAACTACGGACGCAACACCCACACTTAACCGACGGATAGACCATTTTGTATATTTTTCATTATTTGAACGATGATTTTTGTCAACCATATTATTTACTCCTTTGATTTATTTTTAATGGTTGATTAAAGTTTACCAAGCTCTTATTAACTATCCGTAAGACAAAGTTAAAGTTTTTCTTAAATAAGCATTATTTCTTGCTTATTTATAGAATTTTCACATGTTGTGATATACTAGATTACATGAACAACACCTATTATTTTGTCCGTCACGCACACTCAACCTATACACCTAACGAATGGACACGCCCTTTGTCACAAAAGGGACTCGCTTCCCTCTCACAATTAAAAATACTAGAGAATAAGCCAATTTCTGCTATTTATTCTAGTCCTTACCAACGAGCAATTGAAACAATTGAGCCTTTGGCACTAACCTTTGGACTTCCGATTCAACTGGATAAGCGATTGATTGAACGAAAGCTAAGCAGTCAGCCGGTTTCCGACCAAACATTTGAAACTACACTCAAGCAACTTTGGCAAAATCCTGACAGTTCTCTACCGGGTGGCGAATCAAATCTCATAGCTCAAAACCGAGCTCTAGCATTTCTGCAAGAATTAGAAGAAAATCACCAAGATGAACACATCATCATCAGTTCTCACGGTAATCTGATTTGTATCCTACTTAGCTATTTTGATGGACAAATCCATTATGATTTTTGGAAACAACTGCCCATGCCCGCTATTTTGGTCTTAAATGACAGCAAAGTTTACTTGCAATAGAAAAAGCATTCTATATTAAAATCCAAGAGTGGTATGAAATTTTGTTTATCTTTTTTAGCAAAACTTCAGTAAACGTGAATACCCAAAACACTTGTCAAATCAAACACAACTTATTTTCTCATTGTGTTCTTGATTTTTTGCTCCAAAAATGTATACTTTGTATATACAGGAGGTGTTGAAATTGAATACCGTTAAAACTCGTAAAGTAGGAAACTCACTGATTATTACCATTTCAAAAGAACTAAAAATCCTGCGGGACAAGAATTTATTGTATACAAAGGAATTGATAATGTCGTTGTTTTTGCTCCTAAAATAACAGATCCATTTGATGGTAAAACAAATCTTGCTATGACGGAAGACTTTGGAGGTGCGCTGTTAGATGATGAATACTGAGTATATCCTTCAAAAACAGGATATCATCTGGCTTGACTTTGATCCCTCGGCAGGAAGAAAAATTCAGAAGCGCCGTTCAGCGGTGGTTGTATCAAGGGATAGCTATGCTAAGCAAACTGGACTAATAGTTGTTTGTCCGATTACACATGGGCAAGAAAGACTGAAAGAGTTAGGCTTACTTATACCTGTTTTATCTCGTAAGATCGACGGGTATATTAATCCCTTGCAACTACACACTTTTGATTTTCGCAAACGCAATGCTCAAAAGGTAGATACAGTGGATACGATGTTCTTTCAAAAGGTTGTGCAACTGTACAACTATATTTTCTCTGAGTAGAGATTTACTTAAAAGGTCCTGAGACTCAGGACTCTGTTCATATCATCCTACTAACATGAAGATAATCATTCCACACCTGAAACATAAGTAACTATGTAAAATCTTTGTTTTTTAAAATATTGGCAAAATAGTTTTAAACTGTGAAATACCATTTTTATACCTATTACCCTAAGAACTCTTGAACCAATTATTGGATTTAGGAGTTTTTTCTTTTCCAATCACCTCAAGCTCTTATACAGTTTCTTTCGCGTTCATTTCTTCTATAAAAATGGTTCTTACTCTTCTTTGGGTTGCTCTTGATTCTCAAAACCGCTCCCCTCCAAACTCGTAACTGAATTTTTAGCTAAGTTTCGAATGTAATCTTTGGTTCCATCTCGAATAAACTCCTGCGGCGACTCACCATTTAACCATAATAAGTTCGTATGAGGTTGCCAGATAAAGTAATAAAAATCCCTTGTCTCCACCGCCTGATAACATAAATAATGAACTCTTTACTCATCCACCCAAAACTATCTACTAAATACAACAATTGTTGCCGATACAACATTTTCCTCCCTTTAAATATCTTCAAAGATGACGTTGAATAATAAATTGTTTCATGTTCTGTTTTCTGGATGAAAAGATGACTCCCTATCGGAGAATCCGTCAGAAAAATATAGAAAAAGACAATCGGTAAGAGGAAAAACAAAGTTGGATATAAGATAAAGATGCCGTATCTCATGCCGAAAACTACGTTTGAATAAAAATATCAATATACGAGACAAATCCACAGAAGTTACCACTAAAGTCAATGCTGAAATCACACGAACTCTCAGTAACTTCCACATACGTGCCCTATACTTTCTAAGAGAATAAAAAAGCCACATCATCCGAGAATGAAGTAACCTATTTTTCTGATACAAGCAATACCGTTTCAAACGATTCTCATAAGTATGACTCTCCATATAAGATCAACCAAGCCAAAAACTTCTCTAACGCTAAAACCGTCCCATAATAAAAAGAAAAAATCTTCAACCCGAATGGGATGATGGAGTCCTTCTTTGGCATCCTCAAATCGGAAATGTTCTACGGTTATGAGAAGAGTTATCAATCGCTTGATGAGCTGGAGAAAGCTATTACAAATTATATTGTTTATTACAACCATAAACGGATCAAAACAAGACTAAAAGGACTTAGCCCCGTGCAATACAGAACTAAATCCTTTCACTAATATTTTTTGTCTAACTTTTTTTGGGGCAGTACATACCTCACCCTTTTTTTAATTTCCCAAAAAGTCCTTTGATCGTCCGATACTTAAAAGCAACATAGACCAGGTAAACCACCAGATAAAGGCTTCCTCCAAGATAGATTGGCAGAAACCAGCCGGAGACGATGAAGACCAGGGTCATCAGAAATTCTATCCGAATATCCGCCTCGACCTCGATTTTCAGCTTGCGGGCCAGAACCCGTTCAGCGATCAGGCTTCGCAGGCCCAGCAAAAATACGATTGACAGGACGGTCAGGTTAAGGTTTTTCATCCAGATCGCGCAGACCAGGGTTGTCAGGAAACTGCAGACCATGACAAAGACATTGATCTTAAAAATCTGCCTTTCCATACGCAGAGCCTTGAGATAGGTATTGATCAGGAGGGCCATCTTGCCTTCGTAAACTGCCATTGGAAAAATCAGGGCCATAAAAACCAGCGAATCCCTGTAGGCCGGCAGCCAGGCGTCCAAGACCAGGCGGATCGGATAGTAACACAGGAGAATTCCAAACATCACGACCATGAGAAAGCTCCTCAGGGTATCGTAGATGCGCGGCAGATGCTCCTCATCCGTCCGTTTCAGGATGGGAAAGACCACCAGGCCGACAGCATTGATAAAGGTCATGAGCAGGTTGGAGATGCTCAAGGTCAGAGAAACCTTGCCAAAAGTAGCGATATCCCAGATCCGCTGGATGCCCATCCGGACCGTCCCGATAATCAGCATACTGGCAATATTGGACAGCATGAGGTTTATCCCCACGCCGATATTGACCAAAGTCTCCCGAATATCAGGTTTGAAGTAGCTGACTGGCAGCAAAACCAGATCCCGGCAAAGGTAGATGGCGTAGAGCAGGGATAGCAACCGGCCGATTAGATCAGCATAGACCATGATGCGAAAGTTCCGAAAACCCAGTCCGATAAAGACCAGAAGCAAAATCAGATACAAAAGCCGGTCACCGCTGACGACATAGGAACTTTCCTTGAGCCGGTTGGTCATCTGGAGGATGTAAATAAAGAGAAAGCGGACATTGGTCACCAACATGGTCAAAACCAGCAGGGTATAAACAAAACGACTGTCCCCATCTCCGGCTAGAACCGGAATAAGGATCAGAGCTGCCAGACTGATGACGGACAGATAGACCAGCAGCTGCAGGAACTGGACAAAGAATTTCTGCCGATCTAGCTGACCGTAATCCAAGCCACCATAACGCAGGTAAATTCCATCGATCCAGCCCAGATGAACAAAGCCGGCATAGGACAGATAAAAAATATAGAGCTGCCAGTAGCCGTACTCTTCCACTCCCATGATTTTAGGCAGAACCAGGACGATAATTGAGGAAACCAGAACCGTCAGCAGGTTAGAGCCGATGACATAGGAGAAATTCGCAATGATTTGTTTAAACTTATGGGGCATTTCTTCTCCTATCTCCCTTCTCTGTCCAAACGTAGGCTGGTCAGCAGACGGCGGAACATTTCCTGCAGACCCACCTCGGCTCGCCAGCCCAGACCTTCCAGTTTATCGGTCTTAAGCTGAATTTTCACCGTCGGATTGTAGCCCAGTTGGGTCACATCATCGGCCAGATCAAAGGCCAGCTTGCTGGAAGGACTGGCTCCCAGGTCCAGGATCAATTGAGCCATTTCTCGGATAGACAGGCCGCTGGCAGGATTGGCTACATTGTAGGCCTGACCGGCTGCACCCCTGAGCAGGATGTAAAAGAGGGCCTGGATCGCATCCCTGCTGTAGCAGTAATTGCGGACTGTCTCTCCCTTGGTCCTGAGGACGATATCCTGTCCCTCAATGACCGCTCTGGCAAACTGGGCAAAGACACGGTTGTCTCCATAGTCCACCCCAGGACCAAAGGTCTGGGTCAATCGGGCAATCTTAACAGGCAGGTCGTATTGATGGGCATAGGCGACACAGAGAGTTTCCGCCAGCCGCTTGCTTTCTGAATAACTACTGCGAACGCTGACCGGATCCAAATAGCCATAGTCGGTCTCCGACACAGCCGAAAGACTGGGATCTGTCACCCCGTAAACTTCCAGAGAGGATAGATAGACCAGACCCCTAACCCCTTTTTTCCTGGCCAGTTCCAGAATATTTTCCGTTCCCCGGACGGCTATAGAAATAGTATCTGCAGGCCGCTGGACAAAAAAGGCCGAGTCAGTGGCACTGGCCCCGTGCAGAATATAGTCCAGGTCTCCTTCTACAGAAAAAGAAGACAGAATATCCCCCTCCAGAATCTCCAAGCCACAATCCTCCAGAAAAGGGGCAAAGAGCTTCTTTGCCTTCTGACGATCCCGAACCAGGGCCACAAGCCGAATATTGGCCTGCCGGCTGCGATTGAGCTCCAGCAGGGTCAGGACGCACTGGCCGCCCAAGAGACCGGTCGCTCCGGTAACCAGAATCGTCACATCCCGTAGCTCCGCCAAAATCGGACTGGCCGCCAGGACCTTGATATCCGCTTCCACTAATGTATTGTATTTCATAACTTATCCCAAAATCTGTGCATTTTCTCTGGCTTCATAGATAGCTCTGAAAATGTAAAAATCAGATGGTGTCGTAATTTTTATATTTTCACTACTTCCCACGACTGTGTGGAGTGGCAGACCAAAATGACGAGCAAGAGTAGCCGAATCTGTCATATCTAAGAGCCCCTCCTTTTGGGCTTGTAAATGCAAGTCAAAGATTTGTTGCAAAGGAAAGGTCTGAGGAGCGACTGCTGTCTGACACGACGAACGCTCAATAACATTATTAATGACATTCTCATCATCCACTTGGATAACCGTTTCAATAACAGGCTTAACCGTAATGGCTGATCCAAATTTTTTGACAGTTTCAATGTTCTGTTCAATAAGTTCTTGATCAATTAAAGGTCGTACACCATCGTGGATCAATACATAATGTTCCTCTTCTCCTTGATGTACCTCTTTGAGTGACTGTAGCCCATTGAAAATAGACATCTGCCCTGTCTCGCCTCCCGAAACTACAGACACAACCTTTTTTATGTGAAATTTGACTAACAAATCTCTCAAATAATCCAGCCATCCCTCAACACAGACAACTACCATATCTGTAATATGCGAGTTTTTCTCAAAATGTTCCAATGTATGAATGATAATAGGTTTGCCGTGTAATTCTAGAAATTGTTTGGGCAAAGTTTTAGTATTCATACGACTGCCAGTCCCACCGGCAAAGATAAGTGCAGAAATCACCATGTATCCTCCTTTTGTTATTACTACAGAACCACCTCAGTAAGATACGTTCCTTCATAATCCTTTTGCTCATATTTATAGGTTAATTTATGAACTTCTATTAGACTCGATAATTCTTTCCAATGCTTGTCATTATACTCATCAAATAACTTAAATTGTAAAATATGTGGGTGTGAATTGCTATAAGGAACAACCTCATCCCAAATTTCAGGATAAGTTTCAATTGCAAGTTCAAAAAGATTATGAAATATATAATAATCAATCACATAATCATGATTTTTCCAATACTCATGAATCAAGAATTTTGTCAACATAATAATTTTATTATTTGATTTTGCAGTCATAAACCAATTTGAAATTCTTTTACTATGAGCAAATGTATTGGGACGTAACTCTTGAAATAGAAATAAATCAGAATCAAAGAAGTAGTCATGAATAATCGGCGAACTCATGAAAACTGTCGCATCTACCCAAGTTCCCCCATATTTCGAGAGTAGCTCTATACGGACAATATCTGAAAAATGAGCATGAGAAATTTTACCTTCTGCATATTTCTCAGTGATAAACGTCGGTAACTCTATATAGTTGGACAAATTAGTTTCATCTAACGCTACTAAAGTTCTATCCTCAGGTAGATTACTCTTTAAAGATTCAAAACAGTTTTTAACCAAAACAGGAGCATTTTCTATCCCTTGATACCATAACACCCATACAAATCGATTATCTTGTCCTTCTTGTTTAAATTGTTCTACATTATTCTTGAAGTATTCAATATCTGCTCTATATTTTTTACGAAGCTTTCTCATAATCTTTTGATCAATGGAAACTTGTAAAATCTCCAATGACTTCTTGGTTTTAGGCTGAAGAAGTAGCTGAAAAAATGTAAAGAGAACTAGTCTATTGTGAAGTAATTGCCTAATTCTACCACTCTTATATATTTTTTTTATTAAATTCATTCTGCTATATTCCTAATATACTTAGATACGATTGCGTAATATATTGATATGCACGCCTAGTTTAAATATAGATAATATCTTTATCAAGGCTAACCACACTAACAAAAACATCAAACGTACGATATGTGTTGTCAACAAGGTAATGAATGCTTCTTGAAAAAACATGATCACCATCCCATATGATAATAACCCATAAATCATTATCAAAAATGGAGAGAACAGATTTTTTTTAATGATATAGTACATTGTTCCAAAGAATATACCATAAAAGAATTGAACAAGAATTGCTACACTATAACCAAAATCCTTTATAAAAACATAGTAAGCTGTATAAACATTACTAGTAGTTCCATAAAAATTAATTATAGGTAAAAATGGTGATAATTGCTCAGGAAAAATTCCTAAAGTTTTTAATGTCCCATAAATAGCTATAAAAGTATTTTCTCCAAAATATCTATTTTCTAGATAGTAATTTTGATTCTTAATAAAATAATCTAATCCAGCTATCGGAGATCCAATATACTTAGATAAATTATCTAATGGACTACTCCCTAGCCTATTTAAGACAACATCCCCTACAACAAGAAATAATGCAATTGACCCTAAACCATACAATAGAATAATTTTGAGTAGCTTACTAGATGATTCAACCCCTGACCATATATATTTTCGGGAATAATATAAGATAAAAATTACAAAATAGCCCGAAACAAGTCCTAGTAATTCTGTCCTACCTGTAGATAGAAGAGAAATAAACAGCGAGGCTAAAGCAATTAATAAAAATAAAAATTTTTGAATAAGGTTCTTCCCATAAAAATACTCTTGACAATAGTAAGTAAACGTCAAAATACCTAGAGAGTAATTGGCTCTAAGAATATTAGCTGTTCCTTTTGAAAAAGAATAATCATAGTTGGTAATCATATACCTCGCACGCTCAATTGCAGTAAATAAATTAGAACTTACAGGCTTACCAGATATCTGGGAGTAATAAACAGAAACCCTAAAAGCATCAGCTGATAAAATTCGATAGGCAAAAATGAAAAATATAAATACAATAATGAAAAAAAACATCGGTACTAGAGGTAAACTTCTAAAACTTTTTTTGCTGGAAGTTTTTACAAATGAATTTGAGAGGGACACACCTGCGGAAAACATCATTAACCCTACTACTAAGATTAATAATGTTACAAAGCTAAGAGGAGATCCCCACTTGTTTACAAAATGTATCGTTCCTAATGAAGCAAATAACCAAATAACTAAATTGATAATACCTGGATTAGATAAATCTTTTCGTATTAGTAAAAAATAAAAATACAATATAAGCGATATCATTAGACTTAATAAAATAGCCATCGTTATCTCTCTACACTCTCTTCCCAATCATCTCTCAACCGAACATGTCGTTCACCTTGCTCTGATTTAGGTGGCAACGTCATATAGTCACCATATCGATTTGCTAAATACTCATCAGCTCTATTGGGTCCATAAAATTCCTTCCCTTCAAATGGGTACTTTCGTGCAGGATAAAAAACATCGTAATCTAAAACCTCTCCTAAATAACCCTTAACTCCGTATGCAATAGTAATTTTTGAGGTTTTTTTATTAGACTTCAAAAATTTTTCCATTAGTTTATATAGATTTCGTGGTCCTATTAAAATTGCTGGCAAACCAACAATTTTTCTAATTAGTAAATTTTCCCTTAACTCATCTGAGTATTTCGATAAATAATGAAGGTGTGGTGTATATTTTTTATAACATCTAGAACTACTATAGGATAGATCCACTAAACGAAAAAGACTCCCTTTAATTTTTCTGACCAAGTTATTTTCTGGTACAAAATCAATCGGCAACATATCCAAATATAGATATTTTTTCTTACTAAATCCTTCTCCCAAAACATCAAAATAAGTTAGAAACTTGCTTTGAATTTTAGTATATTTAAAAATGTTACTTTTTTCATTTTTAGGTGAAATTAATTGAAAATTTTTGCTCTCCGCAAACAAATCTGTTAACCGTTCATATTCTTCTCGGAACATAACCAAATCAATATCATCATCCCAAGGAATGTAGCCCTTATGACGAAGGGAACCAATTAATGTACCAGCAACCATATAGAATGTCAAACCATAGTTCTCACACTCTTTCTCAAAATCAACAAGCATGGACAAATACGCTTCTTGTAATTTTTTTAATTGAGTTTCAGAAATAGTTTGATACATCCCTTTAAAACAATCATCACGCGCTAATTCCCACTCAATTTTAGATGTCCCTCTCATTTTATCTCCTCATTATTTTAGCAAACAGCCTCTGCAATCTTAATGAATATATAATATCACTGAAAAATGCTCGAAAACCATTATAAAATTGTTTTAATTTATACATCTCTCTAATTGACTTAAAGGTCCGCTTTTCTATAAATTCTACTCTTGCTTTATATAATTCACCATAACTCTCGGCCACTTTTTTAACTTCATACTTCCAAAATTCCACAGAGAGATTTGTTACAACCTCATATCTTTTATACATTTTTGTATAATAGTTTAGTCGTTCCTCTAATGAATTATGAAAAGATGAACTTTTGGAAGAGAGTGTAACATTACTTAGGTGTAAGCGATGGCTGTCTAGAATTGTGTCCAATTCAACAACCTCTCCGAATAAGCAAGAAAGCATACCAAATAATACATCATGAAACTGAAAACAAGGGTATTCAAAATATTTTTTTCAATAATGGTTTTTAGTACCTCTGAACGAAATACTGTTTGATACCCTGACGGCCATGATTGAAGTATTTTTTTTACTGGATAAATTCTAGACTTGCTAGTTGTATCCAATTCTTTAATAACCTCACCAGTCTCATTGATATACCTTGATTTACAGAACACCATTGAAATCTGTGAATTATAAAATTCCTTCATCATTAACTCAATTTTACAATCATCCCAAATATCATCCTGATCAGAGAAGAAAGTATAGCCCTTATCTACCATTTTGGTTAGATTGATAAAAGTTCTATAGTGCCCCTGATTGGATTCATTTTGGTAAATTTCCCATGTAACTAAATTATATTTTTGAATAAATGTATCAACAATATCAAACGTTTTATCCGTCGAACAATCATCCAAAATAATAACTCTATCTGCAGGAAGTGTTTGGCTACGAATCGAATCTAGCTGTTGCTCTATAAATTTCTCTCCATTATAAGTTGCCATCAATACTGTAATCATATTATTTCCTTAATATCTTTTTATAAATAAATTTTTTCACATCAGATGGCATATATACAAAAACTCTGATATAAATTTGGTTCAGAAAAACATCCATTTTAGTAACCAATCCATTTGCAAGCATAAATTGATTTAATATATTCCAACTTGCTATCTGTTCTTTATTCCCTCTTCGATTATACATCCCGTTCCCCACACGAGCATAAACAAGAGTCTCAGAAATATTTGCTAGTCTAGCTCCTGTAGCAATCATACGTACCCAAAGATAATAATCCTCAACATATGGAAGTGGTAAATAACCTCCTGCTTTCTCAACACTGGGCTTTCTAAACATCACTGTCATATGACACATAGGATTTCGTCTTTTAGCCATATGAACAATGTCATCGTGTACTTGGGGAACTTTTTTCTCTGATACAATCTCTGACGGAGAGTTTAAAAACTCAGTAATATTCCCCCCAAGCAAATCTACGTCTGAATGTTTTTTTATAAAATCTAACTGAGACTCAAAACGTGTTTCTACAGCTATATCATCAGAATCCATGCGAGCCACCCAATCATACTGACAATGTTTAAGACCTTGATTCAGCGCTTCGCCTAAACCGACATTTTCTCTAAGAGAAACTATTTTTAAAAACGGATATTTATCTTTAAAAATTTTTAAAACAGAGTATAGTTTATCAGTAAGAGGTCCATCTTCAACTACTACTACCTCCGTGGGTATAAGTGTTTGGTGTATTAAAATACTTTCTAAAGATTCTTTTAAAAATTCTGGATTTTCTTTCTCATACACTGACATTAGCACTGAAAAATTCATCTTTTCCCTTTCCGCCCCATCCCGCCTTCTACAACTCCTTCACTTTTAGCAACACTTTTAATCGTCCCGAAAAAGCATCGAATATCCAATCCTAAGGATAGGTGCTCAACATAATAACCATCCAAAGCAGCTTTGTCAACAATTGGTAATTCATCGCGCCCGTGAATCTGAGCCCAACCAGTCAAACCTGGCAGGATGTCATTGGCTCCGTAGCGGTCCCGCTCCTCAATCAGGTCATACTGATTCCAAAGAGCCGGACGAGGACCAATTATGCTCATATCCCCCACAAAAATATTCCAAATCTGCGGCAGTTCATCCAGAGAGGTCTTTCTCAAAAAGCGTCCGGTTCTGGTAATCCACTGGTCAGGATTCTCCAGCAGGTGGGTCGGAGTATCCTTGGGTGTGTCCACTCGCATAGTCCGAAACTTCAAAATAAAGAAAGGCTTTTTATGAATTCCAATTCGTTTTTGTTTGAAAAGCACCGGTCCTTTGGAGTCTATTTTAATGGCTAAAATCAGAATAATAAATAGAGGAGATAAAAGAATCATCCCCGTTAATGACAAAATAATGTCTGTCACCCTTTTTAAAACTTTATACATGTTTCTCCCCTAATCTTCTATTGCTGAGCAAAATTTATCAATGTTTCTTTTAACTCAGCATCCCTTAGCTGGCTAAGAGAATCAATAAAACAATTGACTTCCTTTTGACACAAGGCGTGAACATTTCCAACAAATATTTTCTCGTAAATTTGCTCATCTACTCGTTCAGCTTTTGATAGAAGTTCTTCATACAGTTTTTCTCCAGGTCGTATACCAGTTTCAACGATTTCAATTTCGTCTTCTGAATGGCCACTAAGTGTAATCATCTTTTTAGCTAAATCTAATATTTTGACCGGTTCTCCCATATCCAGTACAAATACTTCGCCTCCTTGCATAAGAGCCCCGGCCTGAATCACTAAACGACTGACCTCCGGAATTGTCATAAAGTAGCGAGTCATGCGGTAATCCGTTATGGTAACCGGACCGCCTTTGGCAATTTGTTCCTTAAATAAGGGTACAACACTTCCCCTACTGCCCAGAACATTCCCAAATCGAACAGCTGCAAAAAGGGTCTTTCCTTTCTCATTCAGGCTAGTGACAATCATTTCTGCAACTCTCTTGGTTGCCCCCATGACATTAGGAGGATTGACAGCCTTATCAGTAGAAATCATAACAAATTTTGCAACTCCTGCCGCATTGGCAGCTTCTGCAACATTGCGAGTTCCGTATATATTATTTTTTACTGCTTCCTGTGGATTGTACTCCATCAAAGGAACATGTTTATGGGCTGCAGCATGGTATACTCTATCTGGACGATAGATTTCCATAATCTGAAACATCAAATCCCTGTCTTGAATATCTGCAATAATCGGTACAATTTCTATCTGATTTCCGTAAAGACCCCCTAACTCTTTATGGATTAAATAAATTGAATTTTCCCCGTGCCCTAAAAGCAAGAGTTTCTTTGGCGAAAATTTAGCAATTTGCCGGCAGAGTTCGGAGCCGATTGATCCTCCGGCCCCTGTCACCAAAACCGTTTTCCCTTCAATATTCTTTTTGAGACTAGACTGATCCAGCTCCACTTCCTTGCGCCCCAACAAATCAGCAATATCAATCTCTCTTAGTTTGCTAACGCTTAATTTTCCTGTGACAACTTCTTCATATTTAGGAATTGTGCTAACTTTAGCAGCCGTTTTTTTACAGAGTGTTAAAATTCGTTCATATTCTTCAGGCTTTAAAGAAGGAATAGCAATAACAATTTGGTTGATTTCATAGTTGGCTACAATTTCTGGAATTTGTCCATCTGACCCAACGACTTTAACACCATGTAAAAAAGAACCTTGTTTTTTTACATCTCTATCAACAATCGCAACAATTTTCAAATCTGGGGAATCTTTTAAGGCAGTTGTAATAAAAAGATCTCCACCATCCCCTGCTCCAACAACTAATGTCCTACGAATCGTTAAATCCGCGATTTCTTCATAATTTATACCATTTTTTATACTATACCACATTCTCCAAGCTAGCCTGATTGATATCGTAAACAGAATAGAAAACATGCAACTAAGTAAAAGGAAGCGATAACTAATTACTTCAGGTAAGAGAAGGTATACTAAGAATGTAATAAAGTAAGTTCCAAGTAAAATAAGAGAAATCTTACTTAAAGTCTTATAATCTGTATAACGATTGATGATAGAGAATACATGTGTAACCAAACCAAGAACAAGATAAACTACTACGATAGAAGTGAGCGTTTTAAACAGCACACTATTTGATGTCTGTATATACTTAGCTAAGAAAAAATAAGCTATATAACCACTCATATATAACAAAGATGCATCCACTATCATCAATATAACTCGTTTTTGAGCTCTTGTTAATTCCATAATATCCCCCTTGCGTATTCAAATTTTATCTCTTACCGTAGTTCCCATAATCTCCATAATTTCCATAGGAGCCATATTTTTCTAACTGTGTATCATATTTATTTAGAATAACTCCCAAAAATGGCGTCCCAGTTTGTTCTAATTGTTCTTTTGCCTTTTGCAATGTTTTCCGTTTTACATTTCCTGACTCAACGACTAAAACGCTAGCATCACATTTTTGAGCAATGATAGCCGCATCAATGACCAGTCCAATCGGTGGTGTATCAACAACGATATAATCATAATGGTTTCTGAGAATATCAATCATGATTCCAAAGTTTTTACTTTGCAATAAAGCTGTTGGATTGGGTGAGACTTGTCCAGCTTCAATCACAAATAGATTGTCAATATTTGTTTCGCATAAACCATTTGACAAATCTGTCGCACCAGCTAGATAATCTGTCAGGCCTGTGATTTTATCACGCGTTTTAAAAATTCCTGACATGACAGAGTTACGAATATCTGCGTCAATTAGTAAGGTATTATAGCCTGAACGTGCAAAAGCAATGGCTAGATTTGTAGAAGTCGTTGACTTCCCTTCACCAGACTGTACAGAAGTGACAGCAATGACCTTAATATTATCCCCACTAAGCTGAATATTGGTTCTTAAGGCATTGTAGTATTCTTCTGTTTTCTTTATCGTTTTTTCTTTATTTTTAGCTAATTCTAAACTCGGCATTGTTTTCCCCTCTTATAGTTTATTCATATTTGGCACAACTCCAAGAAGAGTAATTCCCAACGCTTCTTCCACATCTTCTGGCTTTTTCACTCGGTCATCTAACACTTCAACGACAAGAATCACAACTGAGATTAAAACCCCGCCTGCAAGAAAACCAATCAAGGTACTGCGTCTAATATTTGGTGAAGACGGAGCATTTGGAATTTCTGCTTCTTCTAACGTTGTTACATCTGCTACTTTTGTAACAGCTATAATTTTTTCAGCTGCAACTTGACGAAGACTATTGGCAATACGAGCAGCTTCTTTTGCATCGCCATCTGAAACAGCTATTGAGACAATACGTGTATCGGTCGGAACAGTAACTGTGATCTTTTTAGCTAGTGCACTTGGCTGCATATTTAATTTCAAGTCAGAAATCACTTTAGCTAATACATCTTGCGATAAAATAATTTCCTTATAGTCTTTTACCAAGTAGGACCCAGCTTGCAAATCTTGGTTTGTCAATGTGGAATTATCACCGGGTTGCCGATTTACTACATAAATCCTTGTAGAACTAGTGTAGGTAGGTTTTATAATAAAGGTGCTATATCCTAAAGCGATAATAGCTATTACAAAAGCTGTCACAACGATGAGAAATTTTCGTCTCCACAAGGTCTTAACTAATGATAGAACATCAATTTCAACCGTCTGATTATCTTGATTTTTCATTTCTTCTCCTAAATTAATTCGTCTTTTAATAATATTTCTTGATTTTCGCGAAATAGTGCATCAGCATATGCTTTGCCATACTTTTTAGAGATAATTTGGTAGGCTTCCTGCATATAAGGAGGACGTGGACCTAAATTGTGCATATCACTCGCCACAAAGTGCACTAAATCCTGCTCCATAAAGAATTGTGCCCGCTTCTTCATGAATTTATATTTTTCGCCAAAAAGCTTGGGTTTTAGTACACTAGAGCTATTGATTTGCATGTAACAGCCCATGTTGATCAAATCCTGCACTTTTTTCGTCTCATTCTCCAAGCAATGATAGCGCTCAATATGGGCTACAACTGGTGTAATTCCCAAACGGAGCACATTGTTTAAAGCGCTGTGGATTTCCCTATATGGTGTCGTCATACTAAATTCAATTAAAGCATAACTCGTTCCGCCTAAAGTTGGGATGATTTTCTTATCGAGTTTTTCTAAAATATCGCTGGTATAATAAATTTCAGCACCATACAAAATAGTGAGATCGTCTGCTACTTCTTTAGCGATTTGCTGAACTTCATGAAAGTTTGCTGCGATTTTTTCTTCAGGCGTTTCAAACATCCCTTTTCTACGATGAGACGTTGAAACAATCGTTCGAACTCCTTGACGATAACTCTCTGTCAAAAGCTCTCGTGTGTCCTGACGTGTCTTGGGACCGTCATCCACATCAAACACAATATGCGAATGAATATCGATCAATCTTATTTCCCTTCCATCACTTTCTGAATTGCCGCTTTGGCTGCATTCAAGCTATCTTGATTTAACTCCATCATGTAAAGATTGGCATCCGGCATGGCATAAGACGGAAGGTCCGTCCGACCTTCTCCTGTAACCGCCTGAGAAGTCACGGTATAACTACCACCAGATTCCAGCTGCGTGTTGATTAGACTCATCATGGTTTCAAGACTCATATTGGTTTGAACTGAATCTTGCAGTCCTGAAATGATAGCATTGTAATTTTTCAAAGCACTTGTCGAAGTTAATTTTTTAATAATGGCCGCAATGACCTTTTCTTGATTTTTACCACGGTCGTTGTCTCCACCGCTCAATGAATAGCGTTCTCGCACAAAGCCTAGAGCCTGCTCAGAATTTAGATGAACATCTCCTACGCCAAAATGATAATTCCCGTGCAGACTTGTAAATTCTTGGTCATTATAAACATCAATTCCACCTAGCAGGTCCACCAATTTGAGGAAAGAAGTGAAATTAAGTCGAATGTAATAGTTGGTTTTGATGCCGTAGAGATTTTCCAATGTGTGAATGGACGCTTCCACACCATAAATACCAGCGTGCGTCAATTTATCGTTTTGATTGTTGCCGCCATCAGCAATCGGTACGTAAGCATCACGCGGTGTTGTTGTTAACAACACTTTTTTCGTCTTGCGATTCACCGTCATGATGATATTTACATCCGAGCGAGATACAGACGAAACAGGACCATAGGTATCAATGCCACTAACATAAATATTGAATACATCGTTATTTGTCGTTGGTGATTGAGCATTATCTATTTTTTTACTAATCTTGTAGGTATAGATTTTCTTAATTTTTGAAGCGTAATCTGGATATTCATTTTCGATCACACTTTCAAAGACGCTATTTAACACCATAGCCTTCGCTTCGCCATTCATCAAAGACTTATAAGCTGCTAGATAAGACGAAGACTGATCAACCGTTAGATTGACTTTCTTGGTTTGCGCTAAGTTATCTGTCAATGCTTCAATATTTTTTCCGTCATTCGCTGTCGGAGCGAGGATATTTTTGACCTGACTAATATCTTTGATATCGCTATTTTTCGGTACTACCACACTCATTTCATATTCAGAGTAGTTGGAAGTTGCATTTAGCCCATTAGACAAATCTAGCACTTCTTTAACCGCATACATCGCACCTGAACTTGCCAGAATCGCTAAAATCAGTATAATCGTCGTTGTGACACGCGCTTTGTTTTTAAAAATTAAAAAGCCAGTCCCTAGTGCTACAACTGCTAGCAAGATTGATACCAAAACATTCATGTACCGAAAGGCTAAAATGTTATATCGGAACATTGAAGAAATCAACAATGCTGCTAACAATGCAAAGATGACTAGTAAAGCAATATTTAAGATCCGATTGCTTTTCTTCTTAGAAGAGCGCGATCTTTTTTTGGCCATTTGAAACTCCTATGCAAAAATATCCATTTTATTATCCCTATTGTATCATAAAATAACTGAAAGTTAAACATTCTTTAAGAATTACAAAAACTTTAAATGATAAATGCTTTTTCAATGCGGTTCTTCGCTGTTACATTCCAAACAACAAAAAAGCAGGAACATTCAGTCCTGCCTTGATTCAAATTTATTCTGTTTTATCTCGATTAACTTGTTCAAAACTTTCTGTGCCATCATTCAGTCTATCCCAAATGAACACTTTCCCAGCTTTGAGAGACTTTTGCACATCAATGATTCGTTGATTAGAAGAACCGCGAAATTGCAGCATGAGATTTTTCTTGGCTTTGTCAAACCGTCCATCAACAAGGATATCAATAAGACTCAGCAGTTCCAGCTTATCGGGTGTTTCCAACATCATTTCTTCCCATGTGTAGCCCGTCCAAGACCAAATATCTTTATTTGGCAATTCCTTACGAATCCGCTTAACCAAGGGAATGAGAATACCTGTATTGAGAAAAGGCTCTCCGCCAAGCAAGGTCAAACCTTGAACATAGGGCTCTGCCAAATCTTTCATGATTTGCTCTTCAAGCTCCTGCGTATAAGGAATCCCTGCATTAAAAGACCAAGTTGCTACATTGTAGCAGCCCTCGCAATGGAACATGCAGCCGCTAACATAGAGGGAATTACGCACCCCTTCGCCATCTACAAAATTAAAGGCTTTGTAGTCAATAATGCGACCCTTGCTTAACTCTTCGCTTTTCCACTCACCTGGCTTCGGTGTATTCCATGTCATTTTTCTACCCCAAATCTATCCAATAGCGCTCTTTCCCAGCTCGTACATCTTCCAACACTCCACCATTGGCCAAAATCACTGCTCGACTAGCAGCATTATCCATATCGCAAGTAATCAGAACGGGAGAGAGCGCTAATTTTTTGGCTTCAAGTAAAGCCAAGGCTAATTGTTGTTTACCATACCCTTTCCCCCGCTCACTAGGCCGAATGCCATAGCCAATATGCCCGCCCAACTCTAAGTAAAAATCATTTAGTGTCATACGAAGCCCTAAAAAACCTAATGCACGATCATCTGCAAAGGAAGCAAACAAAATAGCTGGAACACGCCCTTCTTTCAAATTCAGTCCTGCCTCTTGATCACGATTGATTTGCAACCAATCTTCGTAATTTTCTGCACATGCCCAAGTGCTTTCTACACCGCCATTCATGAGAAGCTCCTGCTCTTTGTATTCTGCAATCATTTCAAGTATCGCTTCTTTATCTGCCAATTCTGGTCTTCGTAATTCCATAAATTACTCCTAATTCAAATCTATCCAATAGCGTTCGGTGCCCTGTCGGATGTCTTCTAATATGCCCCCGTTTTTTAAAATAACTGCCCTACTAGCAGAATTGTCCTCCGCACAAGTAACTAGCACTCGGTGGATATTCTTTGAAGCAGCGACAAGAAGCCCTTCTTTCAACATAGCGGTCGCATAGCCCTTCCCCTGCATAGTTGGACGAACGCTATAACCAATATGACCGCCATGTCCGCGTAAATGTTCATTCAGACGCAAGCGTAAATTTAGAAAGCCAACAGCCTGTCCTTTATCAAAGGCAACAAACTGTATAGCCGGCACCCATGTATTAGGAATATTGAGACCCATTTCCGCATCTTGGTTTCCAGCAATCCAATCTTCATAAACGAAATTTTCCTTGTCCCAAAAACCGCCATCGTGTGCAGCATTCGACCTTTCAAATTCTAGTATGAGGTCTATCACCGCCTCTTTATCTTCTAATCTTGGTCGTCTTAATTCCATTTTTCTCACCTTGATAGAAAGAGAGTGAGACTAGCTTCATGCAAACCTCACTCTTTCTCCTATTTTTTCTTTGTTTTTTGTAAGAATTGTTCTCGCAAATTTGCAACACGATCTTTTTTATTGACTCCGCCTTTGGAATGCTTTTCATGATAGCGTGCCACCTGCGCTTTGCCCTTATCGTCTAATTGATATTTTCCCATTAGAATTCCTACTTTTCTACATGATGCCCTTCAAATTTAATCGTCGAGCCGTTCATGTGTTTAACACGAGCTGAAATTTCCTTGTGGCGACCATTCACCATTGGACGAGCTTGAGGATTGCCAAGATAACCACAAGTCCGCTTGACAACATCAACTGTCTTAGGATCGCTATTGCCACAGTTTGGACAAGTAAATCCGCGCTCTGTTGGTGTGAAATCTCCTTCAAAATCGCATTTGTAGCAATGGTCAATCGGCGTATTGGTTCCTAGATAGCCCACACGGTCATAAGCGTAGTCCCAAACAGCTTCAAGCGCCTTTGGATTCTGTTGCAAAACAGGGTATTCACAATAGTGGATAAAGCCTCCCGACGCACCCGCTGCTGGGTAATCTTTTTCAAAGTCTAACTTTTCAAATGGTGTTGGATTCTTACGGACATCATAGTGGAAACTATTGGTGTAGTATTCCTTATCTGTAATATCTTTCACAAGACCAAATTTTTCTGTATCCAGACGACAGAAACGGTCGGTCAGACTTTCAGACGGTGTGGAATAAACAGAGAAGTGATAATCATATTGGTCAGACCACTCTTCGACACGGCGTTTCATTTCACGAACAATGTCTACTGTAAATTTCTTGGCTTCTGGATTATGTTCCCACTCACCACCATAAAAGACAGTCGCTACTTCATACAGGCCAATATAGCCGAGAGAAACCGTAGCTCTACGATGTTTAAAGAGTTGATCCACCTTATCATATTTGCCAAGACGTTTTCCAAAAGCACCGTATTGATAAAGAATAGGAGCATTGGCTGGTGTTGCTTCTTTTGTACGTTCCACACGATAGACAAGGGCATCTTCAGCGATGTTCATCCGTTCATTGAAGATTTCCCAGAATTTATCCATATTACCTTCAGATTCGAGGGCAATTCTTGGAAGGTTGACAGTTACAACCCCAAGATTCATACGACCAGAATTGACTTCTTGACCATTTTCATCTTTCCAACCTTGTAAGAAAGAACGACAACCCATTGGAACTTTGAAAGAACCTGTTAATTCCACAATCTTGTCGTAAGACAAGACATCTGGGTACATCCGTTTCGTAGCGCATTCCAAGGCCAACCGCTTAATGTCGTAGTTTGGACTACCAGGTTCTAAATTCAATCCACGCTTCAACGTGAAAATCAATTTAGGGAAGATAGCTGTACGGTGCTCAGAGCCAAGACCTTTGATACGGATTTGAAGAATAGCTTTTTGAATTTCACGCTCAAAACGATTGGTTCCAAGTCCAAAACCAAGTGAAGTAAACGGCGTTTGTCCATTTGAGGTAAACAAGGTATTGATTTCATACTCCAAAGATTGCATGGCATCGTAAATATCTTTTTTAGTCTTTGCCCATGCATACTCTTCCTGCTTTTCAGGGAGCACCCATTCACGCGCATCCTTCAAATGTTTTTCATAATTTTTTTCAGCGTAAGGCGCCAAAACTTCATCAATTCGGTCAGCAGAGCAACCACCATATTGGCTAGAAGCTACATTGGCAATGATTTGAGAAATTTGCGCAGTCGCAGTTTGAATTGACTTCGGACTTTCTACCTCCGCATTTCCAATCTTGAAACCATTTCCCAACATGCCTTTGAAATCAATCAAACAGCAATTTGTCATTGGCGTATATGGACTGTAGTCCAAATCGTGATAGTGAATGTCTCCTTTTTGGTGCGCATTTGCCACATGTGGCGGTAACATTTGCAAACCGATTGATTTTCCAACAATCCCCGCTGTCAAATCTCGTTGAGTATTGAAAACGTCGCTATCTTTGTTTGCATTTTCATTGACAACTGCTTGATCTTTGTTGAGCAATTTGCCAATTGTGAAGTTGATATCTGTTGCTCTTGAGCGCGCAAAATCACGTTGAGTGCGGTAAGTAATATAGCTTTCTGCAATGGCATATTCATTGGCATTCAGTAATTCATGCTCAACGATATTCTGAATTTCATAAATTTTAACGCCCGCAGGAAAACGTGCAATTACTTCTGCTATGATTTTATTGGTAATGCCTTCAAGTTTTGCTTCTAACAACGGAGTCATCGTCGTTACTTCTTGACTAGCCTTGACAAGAGCTTTGTAAATCTTATCTGCGTCAAAAGCCACACGACGACCGTCACGTTTTTCTACATAAATATCAGCAAATCCTTGTACTGTGTCTTCTTTTAATGCAATCATGAGCTCCTCCATTCGTATAAGACATATTATATCACTCCAACAAAAAAAATCAATATCTTGTGGTGAAAAACTTTATTTTTTGTTTTAAACACAAGATATTGATTTGTTATTTCAACTTATAGAGCTTGAAATGATTGAGTTTTAGGTCTGTCTGCTGATAATTTTCTTTTAATTGTTTTTTGATATCTTGCAGAAGAGACACTTGATTGTTGACTAAAATATAAGTTGGTGTCGTTTCTTTCAATCTATTCACTAGGGACATTTGATTTTCATCTGTTCCTTGATATAAGCTAGGCGTTAAAATCGGTACAGCAGATAGGCGCCCACTCGCTTGGTAAAGAGCTGCTGTTGTGTCCCAAGCATAGATTTTATCAGTAGTCTTTGATTTACTCTTGATATAATTTGCCGCAGAAATACGCTCACTTGTTGCGCCTATCGATAAAACATACTGATTGACAAATGGAAAACCAATTAAATAAATCATTGCTAGAAGCGGTAAAAAAGCATTCTTTGTGATATAAGTTCCGAAAACAGACGAAGATTTTTGTACTCGACTATGACGTCCATTTCTTTTAAGCGCACTTCTTCCAAGCCACATACTGAGCAGAATCATGAAGAATGGCAAAGTAGGCAACAACTGATAAGCGCCTTGGTCTGGCAAAAAGAAAACAAATCCAACAAGAAAGAGAGAGGCTAAAAAACTAAAGAGTTGTAGAAATCGCTCCAAAGAATTCGCTGGCAATGAAAAACTTCTCACCCAAGTCACAACTACGCCAAGCCCAATAATGAGTCCACCATAAAGCAAACCATTATACAACAAGTGCTGCCCTGAAAAATGCAGACTTTCCAACGGATAAAGAATCTGACTAATGGCGAGACCAAAACTACCATTTAAAACTGTATAATATCCCAAAGGATAAAACACAAGCGAAAAGCCTACAAGTGTAGCTAAAAATTGATAAAGACCACGTGCTTTTTTCTTTGCCCCAATATTATAGACTAACAAAGCAATGAAAGCCATCAGATAAAACACAAGACTTGTCATTGGGTCCGTCATAAACATCAGCGCACCAAGAGCACCAAAACCAATAAAGCCTCTGTCACTAGCTTCTCCTGCCACGTAGCGCATCAGAAAGTATAGCGCACCAAATACAAAAGGAAAAGCAAAAATACTAGAGTATAAGCCGCCCCAGCCTAAAGCGAGCGTCAAACAATAGAATAAAGAAAGGATTTTGATAGAAGTGTTTTTTACAGCCGTTAATTGATATACGATTTTAAACAGATAAATTCCTGCAACAAACAAAGCCAAGCATTGCATCACCGCAAAGAAAATATTGCCAATGAAGAGACCCCCCGCCCAATTAGCTAGATAATAAAGTAGACCACTTGTTCCATAGATATTTCCATAAATAACCTGCCCTTGCGCCATTGCCCAACCTGCATATAAATTTTGAGATTGCAGGTTTGTGGCAAGATTAGTTAGCAATGGATTAGCGACACTCAAAACGCTCAATAATAAGCTCCACAAAAATAAAACGACAAAAGGAGTCGACGTTGGCTCTATAAAAATCGATTTTTTCTCGTTCTCTTCGTGAAGCGTCTCTGCTACTGTCTCTTTCATCTCTTGTTCAGGCGTTGTATCATACATAAAGATTCTCCTTGATATCAGTCTTATCTAGTATATCAAAATCTTCCTTATCTGTCAGCTTGATTCTGACAAGTTCTGCATCTTTTGCAAAAGTAAAGTATAGTATTCCAATTCTCGAAAACGATGATAACTTACAGCCACATACTCTTTCAAAAATTCCTTTTCTTCACGTGTTAAATTTATGACCATTCTGCCTCCTTTTACTAGATTATTCGTAAAAAAGAAAAAATCCCTCTCATTGCAAGAAGAATTTTATAGCATCGGTGCAAATAATTCGACAATTTCTTTAATCAAGCGTTGATACCAGGTATTTTTAATGGTATCTTCATGTATTTCTTGTGAGGTTTCAAACAACTCCTCAAAATCTCGCTTCAAGTCAAACATAGAAGGCGTTTTATACATCAAAACAGCATTTTCATAGTGATGAACTAAGCTGCGGTAATCAAAATTGATTGTTCCGACAACACCAAAGTCATCATCAGCCACTACATGCTTACTGTGAATAAAGCCCGGTGTATATTCGTAAATCCGAACCCCAGCCGCCATTAAATCTGGATAAGCTCCTCGCGTAATGAGCTGAATGATTTTTTTATCTGGAATATAAGGTGTCACAATGCGGACATCTACCCCCCGCATAGCAGCATTTTTGATGTCTTCCGTCAAATCGTAATCAATGATTAGATACGGCGTGGCAATATACACATAATCTGTCGCCTGACTGATTATATTTTGATAGACATTTTTACCCACTTGAGCTTTGTACATGGGCTTCGGTCCACTTCCGTACGGAATATAGAGCCCTGGCGCATCTACAGCTTTGTTATCCAAATGATAGCGATCGAAATCACTGATTTTCCCACGGTTGATATACCAGTTCATCAGAAACAGCCGTGTCAAGGCTTTCACAGCGCGCCCATTCAGACGAATCCCGCCGTCTTTCCAGTGACCAAATCGCTCGATGTGATTGATGTATTCATCTGCCAGATTGATGCCACCAGTATAGCCAATCTGCCCGTCAACGACGAGGATTTTCCGATGATCTCGATTATTATAAGCCACCGTCATCCGCGGAATCACCTTGTTAAACTTATGAGCGTCAATCCCCATAGCCTGCAATCGGCTGGTATAATCTCCCGGAAGAGTTGCCATACAGCCAATGTCATCATAGAGCATTTTCACTTCCACACCTTGGGCTGCCTTTTCACGCAGAATATCCAAAATACTATTCCACATGATACCTTCTTCTACAATGTAATATTCCAAAAAAATAAATTTTTCTGCATTACGTAAATCTTCCAGCATTTTCTGGAACATCTCTTCTCCCAAAGGGAAAAATTGCGATTCCGTGCCGTCGTAAACATCCGCATTATGATCCATGCTGAGAAGCGACTTGATAATCCCGTAAGCTGATTTATCTGTCTTTTTCAAGTCTAACCGCAACTCATAGCTATTGTCCTCACGAAATTTCATCTGATCCATATTTTTTAACTGTTTCAGCTCACTTCTGGACAATCGGCGCTCACCAAACATCAAATAAAGCAAGGGGCCAATGACTGGAACAAACGCCACCAAGAGCCAAGTTACTTTGCTTTCTGGTGTCATTGAGCGATTGACAATCGCTAAAATCGTTGCCAGACTGAATAAAATCACAAAGACAATCCATAAAGTAGGTGTCCAGCGACCAAGCCAAAAGAAAAACCAAAAAATGAGTGCAAGTTCTAGTACCATGATAATAATACTAAAACCATATTTTGACATCAATAGCTGAAATTTCCTAAGATTCATTTTCTCCCCCTGCTTTTACTTAGTACTAGTATAACGGGGATTTCCTAATAAATCAAGCCAGAATCACTCATTCTTCGATATTCAAAGTATTTTTTCATTAGAGCAAAAAAGAGTAAAAGCAAAGTTGTGATTCGTAACCATCAACTTTCTCTCCTACTCCCTATTTCTACATTTTAACTAGAATACTGATTGTTGTCCACTACCAATTTAGAAAGCAGTTAAAGGCAACAGATAAAGTTCATGAACCAAGCCCCTTTGTGAATAATTCGCTAAAACAAATGCAACTTCTCCTATCGACTTGTATGAATCAATAAACTTAAATCAAACGTGTCCTAGTTTTCACAAGATCATATCAAATTTTGATCAAGAAATTTTGCACCAACATTAGACAGGTTATTGCTTCGTTAAAACGACTGTATCATTTTCTCCATTTTCTTGCTCAATATCCTCAATCGTTAACCGATCGCCATCAATCATATAACGCTCAATGTCATCACCAATCGTCATTCGCTGATTTGTCGGATCAATGCTTACTTGTTTTACTTTCTCTTTACCGTTTGGCTCTTTTTCTGTCCACGTACCACTATTTCCTTTGATAACCAAAGTAATCTCATCTTCTTCGTCCATACCTTTATAAGTACCGTCTAATTTTTCTGACGAATTTTCTGCAATAGTTGACGAAGCACTACTCTCACTTGAGACTGTAGTTGATTGGCTGCTTGAGACAGATTGAGAAGACGGTGAAGTTTGGTTAGACTTGACGCACGACGCCAAAATGATAAGTCCTATCAGAAAAAATGCGATGTAGCTGAATTTCTTTAATTGTACCATTTTTATCCTCCTTTGCTTACATTTCTATTATATTATCCACCATTCTAATCAGTCAATTTCTTTCTCCAAAAGAAAAGCACGAACTTCCGCAATGAAATAAAGAGAACCTGTCACAAAAAGAAGCTGATTATCAGTAGAATTTTTAATGAATTGTTCAATAAATTCCCGATAAGAGGAAACGTAGGTTTCGGTTGTAAGATTCTGCTTATCTATTGCACCGTCATCCTCAAAAGTCGTTACGAACAACTGCACATGAGGCAATTCCTGCTGAAGATAAGACAGCATCCCCTGATAATTTTTGCGTTTCAAAGCACCGAATAAGAGAAAAATTTCTTTTTGTTCTTGCTGGTGAATAAACTCCACCAAACGGGACAAAGCTGGTAAATTGTGAGCCCCGTCCAGATAAATTCCTCGCTCAAAATATTCCAGCCGCCCTGCCCAATGTGTCTCTTGCAGAGCTTTTCGTACTAGCTCTATTTGCACTTGCCAGCTGTGTTGCCCCATAAACAAAAGAAAACTTTGCAAAGCAACAGCGGCATTTTCTTCCTGATAAGTACCTGCTAGACTCAACTTTAGATGAGGAATATTCACATCTGGGCTGAAAAATCGTCCCTTTGAAAATGAAAAATCTCTGCCATATTCGTACAAAACAACATCTAGCTTTTTCGCACGCAGTTCACATATCCTTCTCGCTTCTTCAGCCAGTGGTCCGATGACAGCCACTTTTTTCTCCTTAAAAATCCCTGCTTTCTGCTCCGCAATGGCGGCTATGGAGTCTCCCAAGGTTTCTTGATGATCCAAACCCACAGACGTCACCACCGCAATATCTCCTGTCACCACATTTGTCGTGTCTAAAAGCCCACCAATGCCCACTTCAATTAAAGCCACATCTACTTGCTCTTCTTTGAAATACAATAAAGCTATAAGGGTTAAAATTTCAAAATAAGAAAGTGGATCATGTATTTGTCGAAGCTGTCTTTCCATTTCCCGAACTTGGCGTCCCAGTCGAGTGAAGTCTTCATCGGAAATTGGTTTTTGATTGATACAAATCCGATCGTGAACACTTACCATGTGAGGTGACGTAAAGGTCCCTACTTTCTTTTCATGCTGTACAAATAACTGGCTCATAAACGCAATCGTTGAACCTTTTCCATTTGTACCTGTGACATGAATAATGGGATAATTTTCTTCAGGATGATTCAAAAGATTTACCGCCTGTCTCATTCGCTCTAAACCAGAGCGAAAGTTTAGTCCAATGCGACTTTCCAACCACATTTCAATTTCATTCATATTCTTCTCCCAGCAAAAAGGGAGTGAAACAGAACCAGATTTTGGTTCATGTCACACCCCACAACTCACTTGAATGGTTGGTACTCTTGCTCCACATAGGAATTAAACCAACCACTCATTCGTATACCATAAAATAACGATTCACACAGCCTTTTAATCTCTTCATCGTCTGTAATATGAAAAGCTAGTGTACACAATTTTTATTCTTCCATAAAGCTATTGAAAACTTCTTCAATCATGTCCCATTCAGCATCTGAATCTTCTGGGATTGGTTGCAGATCGCCTTCTGTTCCGTCCTCATTTTCAGTAAACGAGTAGGCTTGAATTTCTACCTCGCCATTTTCATCTTCTTCTGCGCTAGCTGGAATCAATAGAACGTAGTTTTTCCCAAATTCTTCTTTTCCATCAATGGTCAAGAGAATTTCAAACAAAGTTTCGTTTCCTTGCTCATCCACTAAAGTAATTAGTTCACGTTCTTCGTGTTCATGGTCATGGTTATGATCGTGTGCCATGTTTTCTCCTTTATTTATTAAAAATTTCGATCTAAATAATTTTGTAAAATGAGCTGCGCTGCGAGCTTATCAATCACTTTTTTCCGCTTCTTTCTGCTCACATCTGCCTGCTCAATCAACATTCTCTCCGCAGCTACCGTTGTTAGGCGTTCATCTTGATAGTCAACAGGAAGCTGAAACAGCTGTTCCAGTCTACCACCATAGGCTTGACTTGCTTCGACACGCGGACCACTTGTATTATTCATATTTTTTGGGAGTCCTACAACGAACTTGTCCACCTTATATTCTTGGACAAGTTCAGTCAAACGATCAAAACCAAATTCCCCTTTTTCTTCATCAATAGGAATAATTTCAAGTCCTTGAGCTGTAAAACCAAGTGGATCACTAACCGCGACACCAACCGTTTTTGAACCAACATCTAACCCCATAATTCTCATTAGAGATCAATGCCTTGCCCTTTCAAATAATAACGAACTAATTCTTCTACAATCTCATCACGTTCATATTTACGAATTTGATTTCGTGCATTATTATAGCGAGGTACATACGCAGGATCACCACTAAGCACGTATCCTACGATTTGGTTGATTGGGTTATAGCCCTTTTCATTCAGCGACACATAGACATCTTTCAATGTTTCACTAATCTCTTTTTTGTTTGAATCATCAAGATTAAAACGTACTGTCTCATCTGTAAATCCCACAATTACACCTTCTTTCACTAGAATACCTATATTATAGCACATTTCAAGGCTTTTCACAAATGAAAGGGGTTGAAAAAAGCTGAATAAATTCAGCTTTTTTGTTTCATATACACCTATAAAATCATGGATTTGCAACTTCTTTAGCACCAGCTGCTTTGACAGATTCAATATATTGTTTGGGTGTTAAATTTTTGATAGTTGAAAACATAGAGCCATATGTATCCAGTTTTGATGCTTCATCAAGGTTGATTTTGCTCATATCAATATTGATTGTAACTTTAATAATATAGTCTTTTGTAATGTCTGTTTTAACATCAACACCGCCCAAAGACTTAAATTTATCCAATCCTGCAGCCTTTTCAAAAGCAGAAATCAAGTACGGCTTAGTGCTTTCTAAATCTTGACCCGCTAATGCACTCTTCATATTTTCAGGAAGTATTTGTTCAAGATTTATCACAAACTTCTTAAAGGTTTTTCCTTCATAAGAAATAGTTTGCGTAAGTGTTTGTTCAATCCCTTGGACAGTCTGTTTTTGTTGAAAAGACTTGGTCACAACAGAATCCTTTTTCACAACACTCGAACCAGTCTTACTATTCCCTGACTGATTCTGACCGGATTTTTGACCACAAGCTGTGAGTAGCAACAAACTTGCTCCTAACAAAACAACCGATTTTCTCATAAAAATATCCTCCTTGTATTTTAGAGCTTTATAAGAATAGTATACCATCTTTTGTAAGCGTTGTCAAAAAGAGCCGTCTAAAAAATCAATTCGTGTTTAACAAGTTATTGATTGACTTCCGTTGCACCACTGGCAATCTGATCTTCAACATATTCTTTTGGTTTCATTTTTAAAAATTCTTTTAATTTCATATTCTTTAAATACTCAGTATTTGCGGCTTTATTAACATCCAAAACTTGAAAATCAAAAGTATGAATTCGCTTCAATTCTTGCTCATTTATAATTTCCAAAGAGGTCGAAAAACCTTCCAAACTTTTTGCTTGTGTAAATTTTTCATCTTCAGACAAAGATTTCTCCAATAATTTTTGCGCCTCAGCAACTCCAACTTCCGCAACTACTTTTTTCATTTCTTCTTTCATCGGCATGATTTGCTCAATCGTTAAACTTAAAAATTGATCGCCTTTGTAAGTAATTGTTTGTGTTTGTTGAACCCCTTCAGCTGTTTTAGGGAATGATAAGTTTTTTGTCACAACGGTTTCTTTTTCAGCACTTGCAATAACCGGCAACATATTATCAATTGATTGCTTGCTTGTTTTTGATTTTGTTTCCTTCTTTTGACTACATCCTGCTAAGACTGTAAGAATAATGGTTAATAGAATCAGGCTTCTTTTCATGGATTAACTCCTCCTCATTCTTTATTTTATCATATTTTTAATATCAGATAAATTGCAATAAAAAGTGCAACATTTACTCGTACTCATCCTCTAGAGCTTCACAAGAAGTTCTGTAACCTAAACATTTTCGTGGTCG
>OGJC01000471.1_pt1 | contig 39387 bp, 33 predicted proteins | sample 1571941 | NCBI WGS metagenome assembly OGJC01 (sample SAMEA2582100, study PRJEB24529) | metagenome | biome: Human gut stool | place: China | collected 2011 | reverse complement strand
GCCTGAAAAGCTGACCCTGACCAAGTCCACCCTTTATCTGCCTGATACTGCAAAAGAAGAGTTAGAGAAGAAGAAAAACATGGGGTATTGAGGGGCATCAATGCCTGATGCCGACTTGTGGGCCGCCGGATAAGGCATTCACGCCGCATCCGGCGGTTGTGCGAGATGCCTGATGCGACGCTGTTGTGTCTTATCTGGCGCACGCTTTACTACGGGGGAAACTATGAATACTAACCAACACCAGGAAATCCTCCGCACCGAAGGATTAAGTAAATTTTTCCCCGGCGTCAAAGCGTTAGACAACGTTGATTTCAGCCTGCGCCGTGGTGAAATCATGGCGCTGCTCGGTGAAAACGGGGCGGGAAAATCAACGCTAATCAAAGCATTAACCGGTGTCTACCACGCCGATCGTGGCACCATCTGGCTGGAAGGCCAGACTATCTCACCGAAAAATACCGCCCACGCACAACAACTCGGCATCGGCACCGTCTATCAGGAAGTCAACCTGCTACCCAATATGTCGGTCGCTGATAATCTATTCATAGGTCGCGAACCCAAACGTTTCGGCCTTCTACGCCGTAAAGAGATGGAAAAGCGCGCCACCGAACTGATGGCATCTTACGGTTTCTCCCTCGACGTGCGGGAACCGCTCAACCGCTTTTCAGTCGCGATGCAGCAAATCGTCGCCATTTGCCGGGCTATCGATCTCTCTGCCAAAGTGCTGATCCTCGATGAACCCACCGCCAGTCTCGACACTCAGGAAGTAGAGTTACTGTTTGGCCTGATGCGTCAGTTGCGCGATCGCGGCGTCAGCCTGATCTTCGTTACTCACTTTCTCGATCAGGTCTATCAGGTCAGCGATCGGATCACCGTCTTACGCAACGGCAGTTTCGTAGGCTGTCGGGAAACCCGCGAGCTACCGCAGATCGAACTGGTAAAAATGATGCTGGGGCGCGAGCTGGACACCCACGCGCTACAGCGTGCCGGACGAACATTGCTGAGCGACAAACCCGTTGCCGCGTTCAAAAATTACGGCAAAAAAGGAACGATCGCACCGTTTGATCTCGAAGTACGCCCCGGCGAGATCGTTGGCCTGGCAGGCTTGCTGGGATCAGGACGTACCGAAACCGCCGAAGTGATCTTCGGTATCAAACCTGCTGATAGCGGCACGGCGTTGATCAAAGGCAAACCGCAAATCCTGCGATCGCCACATCAGGCTTCGGTACTGGGCATCGGCTTCTGCCCGGAAGACAGGAAAACCGATGGCATCATCGCCGCCGCCTCGGTGCGGGAAAATATCATCCTCGCTCTCCAGGCCCAGCGCGGCTGGTTACGGCCAATTTCGCGCAAAGAACAGCAAGAGATTGCCGAACGCTTTATCCGCCAGCTTGGCATTCGCACACCTTCCAGCGAACAGCCGATTGAGTTTCTCTCCGGTGGCAATCAGCAAAAAGTGCTGCTCTCACGCTGGCTACTGACCCGGCCGCAATTTCTGATCCTCGACGAGCCAACGCGTGGCATTGACGTTGGCGCCCACGCTGAGATCATCCGCCTGATCGAAACGCTATGCGCCGATGGTCTGGCGCTGCTGGTGATCTCCTCCGAACTGGAAGAACTGGTGGGCTATGCCGACCGGGTGATTATCATGCGCGATCGCAAACAGGTTGCGGAGATCCCGTTGGCAGAGCTTTCCGTTCCGGCGATCATGAACGCCATTGCGGCGTAAGGAGAACAGTGTGATGCCTCAATCTCTCCCGGACACCGCACCGCCGAAAAGGCGCTTTCGCTGGCCGACGGGGATGCCGCAACTGGCGGCGCTATTGCTGGTGCTGCTGGTCGATAGCCTGGTGGCCCCGCATTTCTGGCAGGTGGTGCTCCAGGATGGGCGTTTGTTCGGTAGCCCCATCGACATTCTTAACCGTGCGGCACCCGTTGCGCTGTTGGCTATCGGTATGACGCTGGTTATCGCCACCGGTGGAATCGATCTCTCCGTAGGGGCGGTGATGGCTATCGCCGGAGCCACAACGGCTGCGATGACGGTCGCGGGATTCAGTCTGCCGATTGTTTTGTTAAGCGCACTGGGCACCGGCATCCTGGCGGGATTGTGGAACGGCATACTGGTAGCGATCCTCAAAATTCAGCCGTTTGTCGCCACCCTGATCCTGATGGTCGCCGGGCGCGGCGTGGCGCAACTGATCACCTCCGGGCAGATCGTCACGTTTAACTCGCCGGATCTCTCATGGTTTGGCAGTGGATCGCTATTGTTCCTGCCAACACCAGTCATTATTGCGGTACTGACGCTTCTCTTCTTCTGGCTGTTGACCCGCAAAACGGCGCTGGGGATGTTTATCGAAGCCGTTGGTATCAACATTCGGGCGGCAAAAAATGCCGGGGTAAACACGCGGATCATCGTCATGCTCACCTACGTGTTGAGCGGGCTGTGTGCGGCGATTGCGGGCATTATCGTGGCGGCGGATATTCGCGGTGCCGATGCCAACAACGCCGGATTATGGCTGGAGCTGGACGCCATTCTTGCGGTGGTGATTGGCGGCGGATCGCTGATGGGCGGGCGTTTTAACCTGCTGCTCTCAGTGGTAGGGGCGCTGATTATTCAGGGGATGAACACCGGAATTTTACTTTCTGGCTTTCCGCCAGAGATGAACCAGGTGGTGAAAGCGGTAGTGGTGCTTTGCGTGCTGATTGTTCAGTCGCAACGCTTTATCAGTCTGATTAAAGGAGTGCGTAGCCGTGATAAAACGTAACCTGCCGCTTATGATCACCATCGGCGTCTTTGTGCTGGGTTATCTCTACTGTCTGACGCAGTTTCCCGGTTTTGCTTCCACAAGAGTGATCTGCAATATCCTGACCGATAACGCTTTTCTGGGGATCATCGCCGTTGGCATGACCTTTGTGATCCTCTCCGGTGGGATCGATCTCTCCGTCGGTTCGGTGATCGCCTTTACCGGCGTGTTTCTGGCAAAAGTGATTGGCGATTTCGGCCTCTCGCCGCTGCTGGCGTTTCCACTGGTGCTGGTGATGGGCTGTGCCTTTGGCGCATTTATGGGGCTTTTGATCGACGCCCTGAAGATCCCGGCGTTTATCATTACTCTGGCAGGAATGTTCTTTTTGCGTGGCGTCAGCTATCTCGTTTCGGAAGAGTCGATCCCGATAAATCATCCTGTTTATGACACGCTCTCAAGCCTTGCGTGGAAAATCCCTGGCGGTGGTCGCTTAAGTGCGATGGGACTACTGATGCTGGCGGTGGTGGTTATCGGCATATTACTCGCGCATCGTACCCGTTTTGGTAATCAGGTATATGCCATTGGTGGCAACGCGACGTCGGCGAACCTGATGGGCATTTCCACTCGCAGCACCACTATTCGCATTTATATGCTCTCCACCGGGCTGGCAACACTGGCGGGGATAGTCTTCTCGATTTATACCCAGGCTGGATATGCGCTGGCGGGCGTAGGTGTGGAACTGGACGCTATCGCGTCGGTGGTGATTGGCGGTACACTTTTGAGCGGCGGCGTTGGAACGGTATTAGGGACGCTTTTTGGCGTGGCGATTCAGGGGCTAATTCAGACTTACATAAACTTTGATGGCACGCTGAGCTCATGGTGGACGAAAATCGCCATCGGCATTTTGCTGTTCATTTTTATTGCCTTACAGCGTGGATTAACGGTGCTGTGGGAGAATCGCCAGAGTTCGCCAGTAATGAGAGTGAGTCCGGAAATTAGACTAAAAGAATAAATTTTACTGATATATAAGGATATTTTTATGTGGGTGAAGGACGGCGAAGAATTACAAACAACATGTAAAAACTGTGGTGTGGCTGTTTTACCACCTGACGATTATTGTAAAAGTTGTGCGGATAAAAAGCTTACAGGGATTGGCGGCTGGCTATTTCTGCCGGCAATTGGTTTAGTGCTTGGTATTCTTGCGAACGCGTATTCAATTATCCATACTTGGGGGCTTACTCACGTAATTTACGAAGAACCGCTCAGGACGGCACTTTATCTGGAAACCGCCGGATTTGCCGTTTTGTTTCTGCTGTTGATTTATACTACTTATTTGTTTTTTAACAAAAAACGCCAGCTTCCACAGTATTATATTGCCCTTCTTCTGTCACTGTTTGCATTCATTGTGGCTGATATTTGGGGGACAATGCACTTTCTTAATGCCTCATTTGAATTGACAGATGCATGGGAGCTTCTGAAAAGTATCATCCATCTTGCAATCTGGATCCCCTATTTTTGCGTATCTAAACGAGTCAAATTAACCTTTGTTAATTGATAATTGAAAACGCCGGACTGCTCCGGCGTTAACTCATTTACGCGTCCGGGAACTCACGGATAAAGCGTTCGACATCTTCAACCATATGGTCGTTGCCGACAAAGAATGAACGGCGCTGGTGCAGGGTTTCCGGGATGATATCCAGAATACGCTCTTTGCCATCGCTCGCTTTACCGCCCGCTTGTTCCGCCAGGAATGCCATCGGGTTGCACTCATACAGCAAACGCAGTTTGCCGTCCGGGTGGCTGGCGGTGCTTGGGTAGAGATAAATCCCACCTTTCAGCAGGTTACGGTGGAAATCCGCGACCAGTGAACCGATATAACGTGAGGTATATGGACGGTTGGTGGACTTATCTTCTTCCTGGCAGAATTTAATGTACTTCTTCACCCCGTTCGGAAACTTAATGTAGTTTCCTTCGTTGATGGAGTAGGTTTTGCCTTTCTCCGGGAAGCGCATCCGTTCCTGGCACAGGCAGAAAACGCCAAGCGAAGGATCGTAAGTAAAGGCATGAACACCGCATCCGGTGGTGTAAACCAGCATGGTAGAGGAGCCGTATACCACGTAACCTGCCGCAACCTGTTTGTTACCAGGCTGGAGGAAATCTTCTTCCGTTACCGGCGTGCCAACAGGCGTAACGCGGCGGTAGATGGAGAAAATGGTACCGACAGAGACGTTAACATCGATGTTGGACGAGCCATCCAGTGGGTCCATCAGCACCACGTATTTTGCGTGTTCACAGCCTTCAAAGACGACAATCTCATCTTCTTCTTCAGAGGCAATGCCCGCAACGATATCGCGTGCTTTAAGTGCGGCTTTCAGTTTTTCATTAGCGAACAAGTCGAGTTTCTGCTGAACCTCGCCCTGCACGTTCTCAGCACCGCTGGCACCCAGGATATCAACCAGTCCTGCTTTGTTGATATCGCGATGGATAATCTTGGCGCCCAGTTTTATTGCCGACAGCAAAGCAGTGAGCTCACCGGTAGCATGAGAAAACTCGTGCTGCTTTTCGACAATAAATTCACCTAACGTTTTCATAAAACTTTCCCTGCAATGTTTATGGAGTAAAGCGACCGCAACAATCTTAACAAATAATCTCAATGTCGCGCTCAGGTGAATCGCGCCAGCAAATTACGGATTATCCTGAAATGCGTTTCTCACTTGCCCGACATATGCGTAAAATGAGCGGCAGATTAAAAAAGGATAGTGACGTATGCGCATTCATATTTTAGGAATTTGTGGCACATTTATGGGCGGTCTGGCGATGCTGGCGCGCCAGTTAGGCCATGAAGTAACGGGTTCGGACGCCAATGTGTATCCGCCGATGAGCACCTTACTTGAGAAGCAAGGCATTGAACTGATTCAGGGTTACGATGCCAGCCAGCTCGACCCGCAGCCGGATCTGGTGATCATTGGCAACGCCATGACCCGTGGAAATCCGTGTGTGGAAGCGGTACTGGAAAAAAACATCCCTTATATGTCTGGCCCGCAGTGGCTGCACGATTTTGTGCTGCGCGACCGCTGGGTGCTGGCCGTTGCCGGTACACACGGCAAAACCACCACCGCGGGAATGGCGACCTGGATTCTGGAACAGTGTGGCTATAAACCGGGTTTTGTGATCGGCGGTGTTCCGGGGAACTTTGACGTTTCGGCACGTTTAGGCGAAAGCGACTTCTTTGTTATCGAAGCGGATGAGTATGACTGCGCCTTCTTCGACAAACGCTCTAAATTTGTCCATTACTGCCCGCGTACGCTGATCCTCAACAACCTTGAGTTCGATCATGCCGATATCTTTGACGACCTGAAAGCGATCCAGAAACAGTTCCACCATCTGGTGCGTATCGTTCCGGGGCAGGGGCGCATTATCTGGCCGGAAAACGACATCAACCTGAAACAGACCATGGCGATGGGCTGCTGGAGCGAGCAGGAGCTGGTGGGCGAGCAGGGGCACTGGCAGGCGAAAAAGCTGACCACCGATGCTTCCGAATGGGAAGTCTTGCTGGATGGCGAAAAAGTGGGCGAAGTGAAATGGTCGCTGGTGGGCGAACATAATATGCACAACGGCCTGATGGCGATTGCGGCGGCCCGTCATGTTGGCGTAGCGCCGGCAGATGCTGCTAACGCGCTGGGTTCGTTTATTAACGCTCGTCGTCGTCTGGAGTTGCGCGGAGAAGCAAATGGCGTGACGGTGTATGACGATTTTGCCCATCACCCGACGGCGATTCTGGCAACGCTGGCTGCGCTGCGCGGCAAAGTTGGCGGTACGGCGCGCATTATTGCCGTGCTGGAACCGCGCTCAAACACCATGAAAATGGGGATCTGCAAAGACGATCTGGCACCTTCATTAGGTCGTGCCGATGAAGTCTTCCTGCTGCAACCGGCGCATATTCCGTGGCAGGTGGCAGAAGTGGCAGAAGCCTGCGTTCAGCCTGCACACTGGAGTGGCGATGTGGATACGCTGGCAGATATGGTGGTGAAAACCGCTCAGCCTGGCGACCATATTCTGGTGATGAGCAACGGCGGTTTTGGTGGGATCCATCAGAAACTGCTGGATGGGCTGGCGAAGAAAGCGGAAGCTGCGCAGTAATTCACAGCTTCAGCCTGATAGAGTGTGTGTAGGCCGGATAAGGCGTTCACGCCGCATCCGGCATTTGAGCATAGTGCCTGATGCGACGCTTGATGCGTCTTATCAGGCCTACAGGTGCACCGCATCCGGCAAACCATACTCACATCAACAACGAAAATTACCCTTCGTTTTCCGCTAACTCACGCAGATACTGGAAAATCTGGCGCGCGGATTTCGGCGGCTTATTCCCTTCTTTCTCTTTCTTCGCGTTGCGGATCAGAGTTCGCAGTTGCTGACGATCGGCATCGGGCCACAGATTCAATACTTCAGCGATGGCGTCATCACCCTGCTCGATCAGACGATCGCGCAGGTTTTCCAGTTTATGGAACAACACCACTTGCTGGTTGTGGCGGTTTTTCAGCTTATCCAGCGCCTGACGGATCGGTTCTACGTCGCGCTGGCGCAGCATCTTACCGATGAGCTGCAACTGGCGGCGGCGACCTTCCATCTTAATACGCTGGGCGAGCTCAATAGCCGCGCGCAGATCCGCATCTAACGGGATCTTATCCAGCGCGTTTTTCCCCAGATCAACAATTTCTGCGCCAAGGCGTTTTAGCTCCTCGGCATCACGTTTAATTTCACTTTTACTGACCCAGATAATTTCATCGTCTTCGTCTTCGATGTCATCACCGGGAACGTCGTCGAGCCAGTCTTCGGGCTGCTTAGTCATCTCAGGCTCCTTAAAAAAAGAGGCTAATGTTACCAGTTAAGATGCGCACTGAAAAACGGTTCTCTGTTAGACTTCAGAGAAACTCTCTACATTATGGCACTTGCAATGAAAGTAATCTCTCAAGTTGAAGCGCAGCGCAAGATTCTGGAAGAAGCAGTTTCCACTGCGCTGGAGTTGGCCTCAGACAAATCGGACGGTGCGGAAGTTGCCGTCAGCAAGACCACCGGCATTAGCGTTAGCACGCGATATGGCGAAGTGGAGAATGTCGAATTCAATAGCGATGGCGCGCTGGGGATCACTGTTTATCACCAGAACCGTAAAGGTAGCGCATCGTCTACCGATTTAAGCCCGCAGGCCATTGCCCGCACCGTACAGGCAGCGCTGGATATTGCTCGTTACACTTCGCCAGATCCCTATGCCGGCGTGGCAGACAAAGAGCTGCTGGCCTTTGACGCACCGGATCTCGACTTGTTCCACCCTGCGGACGTTTCTCCGGATGAAGCCATTGAACTGGCGGCCCGTGCTGAACAGGCGGCATTACAGGCGGATAAACGCATCACCAATACCGAAGGCGGCAGTTTTAACAGCCACTACGGTGTCAAAGTTTTTGGCAACAGCCACGGCATGTTGCAGGGTTACTGCTCAACGCGTCATTCGCTCTCCAGTTGTGTAATCGCCGAAGAAAATGGCGATATGGAGCGTGATTACGCCTACACCATTGGTCGCGCGATGAGCGATCTGCAGACGCCAGAGTGGGTCGGGGCCGACTGTGCTCGCCGTACTTTATCGCGCCTGTCACCGCGTAAACTTTCCACCATGAAAGCGCCGGTAATTTTTGCCAATGAAGTGGCAACCGGGCTTTTTGGCCATCTGGTGGGGGCGATAGCGGGTGGATCGGTTTACCGTAAATCCACCTTCCTGCTGGATTCGCTGGGTAAACAAATTCTGCCGGATTGGCTGACCATTGAAGAGCATCCGCATCTGCTGAAAGGACTGGCATCTACACCATTCGACAGCGAAGGTGTGCGCACCGAGCGCCGCGATATCGTCAAAGATGGTATCCTGACTCAGTGGCTGCTGACCAGCTATTCGGCGCGGAAACTGGGGCTGAAAAGCACCGGACATGCGGGCGGTATTCACAACTGGCGGATTGCCGGACAAGGGCTAAGCTTCGAACAAATGCTCAAAGAGATGGGCACCGGGCTGGTGGTGACGGAGCTGATGGGCCAGGGCGTGAGTGCCATTACCGGTGATTATTCCCGTGGTGCAGCGGGCTTCTGGGTAGAGAATGGCGAAATTCAGTATCCGGTTAGCGAAATCACCATCGCAGGTAATTTAAAAGATATGTGGCGCAATATTGTCACCGTCGGTAACGATATTGAAACACGCAGTAATATACAGTGTGGTTCTGTGCTGTTGCCGGAGATGAAAATCGCCGGGCAGTAAAAAACTGGCGCGACCTGCCGCGCTATAAACTAAAAAATTACACAAAATCATTCGCACTGCATCGAGACGGAAAGTGAATGAGAGCCGGGGAGCGTACTCGTAGTACGTGACTCGGGCGAATGAGCGTAGCCGTCGATGAGGCAGTGTGAAGGATGAAGTGTAAATAAAAAAGGAAGTGAGCAATGCGTAAAAGCCTGTTAGCTATTCTTGCAGTCTCCTCGTTGGTATTCAGTTCGGCGTCGTTTGCCGCTGATCTTGAAGACAATATGGAAACCCTCAACGACACTTTAAAAGTGGTCGAAAAAGCCGATAACGCGGCGCAAGTCAAAGACGCGTTAACCAAAATGCGCGCAGCGGCGCTGGATGCGCAAAAAGCAACGCCGCCCAAGCTCGAAGGCAAATCGCCAGACAGCCCGGAGATGAAAGACTTCCGCCACGGTTTCGACATTCTGGTCGGTCAGATTGACGACGCGCTGAAGCTGGCTAATGAAGGTAAAGTAAAAGAAGCGCAGGCTGCCGCAGAGCAACTGAAAACGACCCGCAACGCCTATCACCAGAAGTATCGTTAATTCCTTATTGGGCGGTGAAACGTTACCGCCCAACGCTTTCTTCCCCTTCGTAAAATCACCGCAATATCTATCTTCACTACCGCATATTCCTGCGTGTCGTCCTCATTTTTGCGAGGCGTTTTCCAGAAATGAATGTAATGCATATGTAATGCTATAATGCATTACACTTTTCATAATTACCGGAGGCATAATGGCCACACTTAACGTCCGCCTGGATGACAAACTGAAAAATGAGGCTTATGCGGTGCTGGAAAAATTAAATATCACGCCTACTGAAGCAGTGCGGCTGCTGTTTCAGTACGTTGCGGAAAATGGACGAATGCCGGTAAAAACGCTCACTGTCAGTGATAGTGAAGAAGCCTTGTTACGCACTGTCAGGGAACGACTGGCCAACCCACAGGAGGCCATTAAGGTCCGACTGGATGAACTATGAACTGGCTTTTGATCCGCGGGCGCTGAAAGAGTGGCAAAAACTGGGCGTGACAGTCCGGGAACAATTTAAAAAAAAGCTTGGTGATGTGCTGAAAAGGCCGCGCAATCCATCGGCTAAACTACTGGATTTGCCGGACTGCTACAAAATTAAGCTTCGCACACTGGGATATCGCCGGGTCTATCAGGTCAATGATAAAGAGTTACTCGTGTTGGTGATAGCTATTGGTAAGAGAGAGAACTCAGCCGTTTATGAAGACGTGACAAAACGGCTGGATGAGTGATTAACGTAAATGATGCACCACCTGATTGCTGCTGCCGCGCCAGATCAGGGAAGGGTCTTTTAAATCCTGCACAAATTTGCCGTCGACCAGCACGTTAATCAAATCAACAACCTGCATTTGCGCAGCGTTGAGTTCGTCGAGTTTATAGCCTGTCCACACCCAGATGTCTTTACCCGGACATTCGGCGCGGATGCGTTGTACCAGTTTCAGAATATCCGGCACGTTTTGCGGATGCAGCGGATCGCCGCCGGAGAGGGAAATACCCTGGCGTTTGATGCGAGTGTCATTCAGATCGTTAATGATCTGGTCTTCCATTGCTTTGGTAAATGGCTGACCGGAATTTACTCGCCAGGTGCTTTTGTTATAGCAACCGGGGCATTCATGAACACACCCGGAGACAAACAGGGTGCAGCGAGTGCCGGGGCCGTTGACGATGTCGACAGGATAGTACTGATGATAATTCATTATTTCGCCTGGCTTATCAGTCCGCGTGTAGGCGGTATCAGGCAATCAACGCCTCAGGCCTACAGCCGTTGCCAAATGTAGGCCGGATAAGGCGTTTACGCCGCATCCGGCATTTGCTTAGCGCAGAGTGAAGATTAACCGATCTGCCCATTTCCCAAATGTTTAACGCGGCGCTTAACTTCTTCCTGCTTACCAGCGTTAAACGGACGCGCATCCGGGCTGCCTAAATATCCGCACACGCGGCGAGTCACCGACACACGGGAGGCGTCATGGTTACCGCATTTCGGGCAGGTGAAGCCTTTACTGGTGCACTCAAACTCACCGGTAAAACCACACTCGTAACACTCATCAATCGGCGTATTGGTGCCGTAATACGGTACATGCTGATAGCTGTAATCCCAGACATCTTCCAGCGCCTTCAGGTTGTGCTGAATGTTTGGATATTCGCCGTAGCAAATGAAACCACCGTTCGCCAGCGGCGGGTAAGGCGCTTCAAAGTCGATCTTGTCGTACGGGTTCACCTTCTTCTCCACATCGAGGTGGAAACTGTTGGTGTAGTAACCTTTATCGGTCACGCCCGGCACCACGCCAAACTCAGCAGTATCGAGACGGCAGAAGCGGTCGCACAGGTTTTCACTTGGCGTGCTGTAAAGGCTAAAACCGTAACCCGTTTCTTCTTTCCACTGATCCACCGCCTGACGCAGACGCTCAACAATAGCAATACCTTTCGCGCGCAGCTGCTCGTTGTCGTAAACATGCTCGCCGCCGAACAGCGCGTTAATGGTTTCGTGGATGCCGATGTAACCCAGCGAAATAGACGCACGACCGTTTTTGAAGATTTCAGAAACGTCGTCGTCAGCATTCCGACGAACGCCACAAGCACCTTCCATATAGAGGATCGGGGCCACGCGCGCTTTAACGCCTTCGAGACGAGCGATACGGGTCATCAGCGCCTTACGTGCCAGCACCAGACGTTCATCCAGCAGCTTCCAGAAGGTGGCTTCATCGCCTTTTGCTTCCAGAGCAATACGCGGCAGGTTCAGGCTGATCACGCCGAGGTTGTTACGACCATCGTGGATCTGCTCGCCGTTTTCATTTTCCCACACGCCGAGGAAGCTACGGCAGCCCATCGGGGTTTTAAACGAACCGGTGACTTTCACTACCTGATCGTAGTTCAGGATATCCGGATACATGCGCTTGCTTGCGCACTCCAGCGCCAGCTGTTTGATGTCGTAGTTCGGATCGCCTTTTTTATGGTTCAGGCCATCGCGAATCGCAAACACCAGTTTCGGGAACACCGCAGTTTTGCGGTTTTTACCGAGGCCCGCGATACGGTTACGCAGGATAGACTCCTGAATCAGGCGAGACTCCCAGCTGGTGCCCAGACCAAAACCAAAGGTCACAAACGGTGTTTGACCGTTGGCGGTGTGCAGGGTGTTTACTTCGTACTCCAGCGACTGGAAGGCATCGTAGCACTCTTTGATGGTACGAGAGTTAGCGTAACCTTCGGCGTCCGGGATGTTCCACTCTTCTGCGGTCTTGCGATGTTTGTTGTAGCTGGCGGTGACAAACGGTGCCAGCACTTCATCGATACGGTTAATGGTGGTGCCGCCATAAATATGACTGGCGACCTGAGCAATAATCTGCGCAGTTACCGCGGTTGCCGTAGAGATCGACTTCGGTGGTTCAATCTCGGCGTTACCCATCTTAAAGCCCTGGGTCAGCATACCTTTCAGGTCGATCAACATGCAGTTGAACATCGGGAAGAACGGCGAGTAATCGAGATCGTGATAGTGAATATCGCCACGCTCATGCGCCTGCACCACGTCACGCGGCAGCAGGTGCTGACGTGCATAGTGTTTAGCCACAATCCCGGCCAGCAGGTCGCGCTGGGTTGGAATCACCTTGCTGTCTTTGTTGGCGTTTTCGTTGAGCAACGAGGCGTTGGTCTGCTCGACCAGACCACGGATCTCCTGGTTCAGGCGACCGCGTTTTTCACGTTCAATGTCGCGATCGTGACGGTACTCGATGTAAGCACGAGCCAGTTGTTTGTATGGACCCGACATCAGCTGGTTTTCAACTGCGGTCTGGATCTCGTTGATATCCACCTGGTTGCGGCCCTGCATCTGCTCGCTGACAACCGCGGCAACAGTGGCGCAATAATCGGCATCATCGACTTCCGCTGCTTTAGCTGCACGCAGAATCGCTTCTTTGATGCGCTCTGATTTAAACGGCACTTTGCAGCCGTCTCGTTTCATCACATGCGGTGTCATGATCGCTCCATATTTTTAAGAACAGGTTATCCACAGAAATTGGGAAAGGCGTTTTCCGGTTTTTTCGTTTCGTTTTCCGGCGCTTTCCGCAATCGCCATCCGCTTATCCACAACGCCGCACCTTTTTCGTGGGGAGTTGTAGTAGCAATTATAGTCGATTAATACAACATATTGGGTCGGGACGCATTTTAAAGTCTATATATAGTGCTTTGCATCAAGGATGTTTGAACTTTTTTTGATGTAGCTCAAAGTAAAAAGCAGAGCGTACGGATGACGGGCGCTACAGCGTTATGTAAATTTTTTAATGAATTTGTTGATTATAAAATCAACAAAAACAACATACTGAAAGGCAAAACCCCGGAATGACCAGTATTACCGGGGCTTAGCGGATACTTACTTCTGTAACCACCAGACAGCCTCAAAAGGCCGTAAAGTCATGGCACAGGGTTGTGGTGAGGCTTCTTCGTAGTTATGCATCACAAGCTGCCAGTTTCCGCGCATTTGCCCTGGCTGCCAGGGTTGGATCTCACGGCTAAGGTTGGCAATGACCAGCAAGGTTTGCCCCTTCCATTCACGGCGATAGCACCACAATACAGGGCTGTTTGGCAGCAGATCCTGGTAATTGCCCCATGTCAGGACGGCTTCTTGCTTACGCAGTGCGATTAACTTTTGGTAGGTGTAAAACACCGAGGACTCATCGGCCAGCGCAGCTTCTACGTTGATTTCTTGATAGTTATCGCCCAGGCCAATCCACGGTTCACCCGTTGTAAACCCGGCATTATCGCCGTTGCTCCATTGCATTGGCGTGCGACTATTGTCACGGGATTTACTGGCGAGGATTGCCAATAACTCGTCGGCGTCACGCCCATCGTTGCGCAGTTCGGCAAACATATTGAGGCTCTCCACGTCGCGATAGTCAGTAATGCGCGTGAAATGTGGGTTAGTCATGCCAATCTCTTCGCCCTGATAGATATATGGCGTTCCCTGCATGCCATGCAGCACCATCGCCAGCATTTTTGCCGCAGGTTCGCGGTAGTCCCCTTCATCACCAAAACGAGAAACAATGCGCGGCTGATCGTGGTTACACCAGAACAAGGCATTCCATGCCACGTTGTGCATTCCTTGTTGCCAGTGGCGGAACAATGTTTTCAACGCCACAAAGTCAGGTTTAGCCAGCGTCCATTTTTCACCACCGGGATAATCGACCTTCAGGTGATGAAAATTAAAGGTCATCGACAATTCACTGCCTGTTAGTGCCGCGTATCGCTGGCAATGCTCAAGGCTGGTGGAGGACATTTCACCTACGGTCATTAACCCGCGTGGCGTAAACACATCGCGGTTCATCTCGTGCAAAAACTCGTGTGCTCGTGGCCCGTCGGTATAGAAGCGACGCCCGTCGCCATCCAGGTCATTAGGAAAACGCGGATCTTTAGAGATCAAATTCACTACATCCAGGCGTAACCCGTCGACGCCGCGATCGGCCCAGAACTCACAGACTTTTTTCAGCTCTGCGCGTACCGCTGGATTCTCCCAGTTGAGATCCGCCTGTTCTGGTGCAAAGAGATGCAAATAGTACTGTTCGCTTTCCGCATGCCAGCGCCACGCACTACCGCCAAATTTTGAACGCCAGTTGTTCGGTGGCGTTTCTGGTTCACCATCGCGCCAGATATAAAACTGGCGGTAAGGGCTTTCTTTGCTCAGCGCCTCACGAAACCAGGCATGTTGGGTAGAAGTATGATTAAACACCATATCGAGAATGATACGAATGCCGCGTGATTTCGCCTGCGTCACCATTTCGTCAAAATCGTCCAGCGTACCGTAAGTGGGATCTATCGCCGTATAGTTCGCTACGTCGTAACCGTTATCGACCTGGGGAGAGACATAAAAGGGGGTTAGCCAGATAGCATCGACGCCCAGTTTATGCAGATAGTCCAGGCGTTGGATAACGCCACGTAAATCACCGGTGCCGCTACCCGTGGTGTCCTGAAAACTCTTTGGATAAATCTGGTAGATAACGCCGTTTTGCCACCAGTGGGGAAGATTCGTCATTACGTTATTCCTGCAAATGCGAGGGGGCGCAATTGCGCCCCGAAGAAAATTAAACAATGTCCAGCGTACCCAGGCGGTATTTCCGCTGGTAGATAAACGAGGTGAGTACAATCGGGATGATGATGGCGATAGCCATTGCCAGCGCAAACACTTGCCAGTAGCTCGGTTGAATAGAGAGAATTCCCGGCAGGCCGCCTACGCCGATGCCATTCGCCATAACGCCGTTCAGACCGCATAGTAATCCTGCCAGACCAGAACCAATCATCGCGCACAGCATCGGGAAGCGATATTTCAGGTTGATGCCGTACATTGCAGGCTCAGTGACCCCAAGCCAGGCGGAGATAGCGGCAGGCACGGAGATCTCGCGTTCATTGTGCTTGCGGCTGGAAATGATAATGCCTATCACGGCGGAGCCCTGAGCGATATTCGACAGCGCAATAAGCGGCCACACTGGCGTGCCACCCATGCTTTGAATCATCTGCAAATCTATAGCAAGCGTGGTCTGGTGTACGCCGGTGATCACCAGCGGTGCGTAAAGGAAGCCAAACAATGCCGCACCAATGGGGGCAAAGCTGCCGGTCATCAGGTGACGCACCGCAAAGGCAACGCCATCGCCAATCATGCGACCAAACGGACCAATCAGCGCATGGGCGAGGAACACCGCGAGGATCAGCGAACAGACGGGCACCACCACCAGATAGAGGTAATCCGGCACGATGCGCTTAAGACGAGTTTCAATAACGCCCAGCGCCAGTCCGGCTAACAGTGCCGGGATGACCTGCGCCTGATAGCCCACTTTGGCGATGCTGAACATGCCAAAGTCCCACACTTCCGGCAGCTGCTGCCCGAGCAGATAAGCGTTCATCAGCTGTGGAGAAACCAGCGTTACGCCAAGCACGATACCGAGGATCGGTGTACCGCCCATTTTTTTCACCGCTGACCAGCAAATCCCGACCGGCAGGTAGAAGAAGATCGCTTCACCGATCAACCATAGAAAATCGTAGATCGTTTGCAGGGAAGGGTACATTTGCGCCAGCGTTTGACCGTTGCTCATGGGCAAATCGCCGATCACATTGCGAAAACCGAGGATCAAACCACCACTAATCAACGCGGGCAGCAGCGGGAAGAAGATCTCCGCGAAATGAGAGATCAACTGCTCATGCCATTTCATATTCTGCCGGGCAGCTTTTTTCACCTGCTCTTTATCAACCTGCGCCTGTCCGGTCGTCGCTATCAACGCTTGATAGTAATCACCCACGTTGGTGCCAATCACCACCTGAAATTGCCCGGCATTGGTGAAACAGCCTTTCACCATGGGGAGTTGCTCAATTTCTTTCGGTCTGGCATTGGCCGGTTGGTTGAGGACAAAGCGCAGACGAGTAATACAGTGGCTCACCGTCGCAATATTGCCGCGCCCGCCGACCAGTTCAATCAGCCGATCGAGATCCGTTTGGTTTATTTTGCTCATCATAAAGCCCCATGGCAGATGACATTTTTGGTTGGCTGCAGAATATAGTGCGCGGAAAAATTTAAAAACGGGAACGTTCCCGAAACGCAGCGAAGATCACAATTTATCGTTCAGGAAACGATCAGGACAGGGTGGCGGGGATGATGATTTGTTGCGGTTCGCTGCGCCCGGTTACCTGCGCAATTAACTGGCTGGCCGCCTGGCGGCCGGCTTCGGCGTAACCTGGGTCAACGGTGACGATCTCCGGATGGAGGAATTTCATTAACGGTGTATTACCGACGCTCGCCAGTTGCAAGGTGTCGATGCGTTGCTCTTGCAGGTATTTACTTGCGCCAAGTGCCAGCGTGTCGGTTGCGCACAGTAAGGCGGTAGTTTCAGGCGTAATCACTTTTGCTACGTTCTCATAGCCTTGCTTCATCGCAAGGCCTGGCAGGGCGGCGACGGGATGCAGTTTATGCGCTTTGCAGAACGCCAGGTAGGCTTCGTGACGTCGCTTACCGGTCGTCACGTCACTATGCGGCACGCCGAGATAACTGATATTACGATGTCCCTGATCATACAGCCGTTGCATCAGGATTTTGATTGCCCCTTCGTCGTCATAACAGACCGAAGCAAAGCCTTTCGCGTCACGTGCCAGCAGAACCAGCGATGACTGCCAGTGGGCTAACATGTCTTCGGTTATGCCGGTAAAACCGAACAGCACTACGCCGTCGATATTACGCCGTTTCAGCACCCCCAAATGTTCGGCAACTAATTGCGGAGAAAACTGACTTTCCATCATGATTGGGTCGTAACCTTGTTCATAGAACGCTGGCAGCATGGTTTGAACGGCGAGATTTTCTGACAACGAATCCAGACGGGTAACAATGATGGCGACCACTTTATCGCTTTGCCCACGCATAGCGCGCGCAGAGCGGGAAGGGGAAAATCCATGCTGATTCATCACTGCTTCCACGCGCTCGCGCGTGCGCTGACTCACGCCGCTTTCGTTATTCAGCACCCGGGAAACTGTAGATTTCCCCACGCCGCTTAAGCGCGCGATGTCTTTGATGGTCAGCCGATTTTGCATCCTGTTGTCCCGTAATTGCGTTTCATTATTTGAGCCTAACTTTACCCGTGCATTCAGCAATGGGTAAAGTCTGGTTTATCGTTGGTTTAGTTGCCAGTAGGTATTATATCGCCATAAATGCCACGAATATTATTGGATTCTCCTTATTATTTGCGGCGCTTTTTTCACTTACCGGAGGTTATATGGAACCTGATCCCACGCCTCTCCCTCGACGGAGATTAAAACTTTTCCGGTAAGCCCGTCTTTTCACGGCGTTACCGGATGCGTAAGGCCGTGACGTTTTAACGTCCCAGCTCAGCTTTATTACCTTCAGGTAAGGCTTCGCCACGCCTGAAGACATTTCTGTACTGTTTCAGACAGTGCGGAGGGACTCCTTATGTTTAAAGAAATTTTTACCCGGCTCATTCGCCATTTACCTTCCCGTCTGGTTCATCGCGATCCATTGCCTGGCGCGCAGCAGACAGTGAATACGGCGGTCCCGCCGTCCTTAAGTGCGCATTGCCTGAAAATGGCGGTGATGCCAGAACAGGAATTATGGAAAACGTTCAATACCCATCCGGAAGGGTTAAATCAGGCGGAAGTGGAATCTGCCCGCGAACAACATGGTGAAAATAAATTACCCGCGCAACAACCGTCGCCGTGGTGGGTACATTTATGGGTCTGCTATCGCAACCCCTTTAATATTTTGCTCACCATTCTCGGTGCTATTTCTTACGCCACGGAAGATTTATTTGCCGCAGGTGTTATCGCGCTAATGGTCGCTATTTCTACGTTGCTGAACTTTATTCAGGAAGCTCGTTCCACCAAAGCGGCAGATGCCCTGAAAGCGATGGTCAGTAATACCGCGACGGTACTGCGCGTAATTAACGATAAAGGTGAAAATGGCTGGCTGGAAATTCCGATAGACCAACTAGTGCCCGGCGATATTATAAAACTGGCGGCGGGGGATATGATCCCGGCAGATTTACGTATCTTGCAGGCGCGGGATCTGTTTGTCGCTCAGGCGTCGTTAACCGGTGAGTCTCTGCCCGTGGAAAAGGCCGCTACCACTCGCCAGCCGGAGCACAGCAATCCGCTGGAGTGCGACACCCTGTGTTTTATGGGCACCACCGTGGTGAGCGGCACGGCACAAGCAATGGTGATTGCTACAGGAGCCAACACCTGGTTTGGTCAACTGGCGGGGCGTGTTAGTGAGCAGGAAAGCGAGCCGAATGCCTTTCAGCAAGGGATTAGCCGCGTCAGTATGCTGCTGATTCGCTTTATGCTGGTGATGGCTCCGGTGGTGTTGCTGATCAACGGTTACACCAAAGGTGACTGGTGGGAAGCGGCACTGTTCGCACTTTCGGTCGCGGTAGGCTTAACGCCAGAAATGTTGCCGATGATTGTCACTTCGACGCTGGCGCGTGGTGCCGTAAAGCTGTCGAAACAGAAAGTGATCGTCAAACATCTGGATGCCATTCAGAACTTTGGCGCTATGGATATTCTGTGCACTGATAAAACCGGCACCCTGACGCAGGATAAAATTGTGCTGGAGAATCATACCGATATCTCCGGTAAAACCAGCGAACGCGTGCTGCATAGCGCGTGGTTGAACAGTCATTATCAGACCGGACTTAAAAACCTGCTTGATACAGCGGTGCTCGAAGGTACGGATGAAGAGTCAGCGCGCTCGCTGGCCAGTCGTTGGCAAAAAATTGATGAGATTCCGTTTGATTTCGAGCGTCGCCGGATGTCGGTGGTAGTGGCAGAGAATACCGAACATCATCAACTGGTTTGCAAAGGCGCATTGCAGGAAATCCTCAATGTGTGTTCGCAGGTGCGTCACAATGGTGAGATTGTGCCGCTTGATGACATCATACTGCGTAAGATTAAGCGGGTTACTGATACGCTGAATCGTCAGGGGCTGCGCGTGGTTGCGGTGGCGACGAAATATCTGCCAGCGCGTGAAGGAGATTACCAGCGGGCGGATGAATCCGACCTGATCCTTGAAGGATATATTGCTTTCCTTGATCCGCCGAAAGAGACAACAGCTCCGGCACTGAAGGCATTAAAAGCGAGTGGAATTACCGTAAAAATCCTTACTGGCGACAGTGAGTTGGTTGCAGCGAAAGTGTGCCATGAAGTGGGGCTGGACGCGGGAGAGGTGGTCATTGGTAGTGATATTGAAACGCTATCTGACGACGAACTGGCAAATCTTGCACAGCGCACCACGCTGTTTGCTCGCCTGACGCCGATGCATAAAGAACGCATCGTGACCTTGCTAAAGCGCGAAGGGCATGTGGTTGGCTTTATGGGCGATGGTATTAATGATGCGCCCGCCTTACGCGCTGCGGATATCGGCATTTCTGTGGACGGTGCGGTAGATATTGCCCGTGAAGCGGCTGATATCATCCTGCTGGAAAAAAGCCTGATGGTGCTGGAGGAGGGGGTTATTGAAGGACGCCGGACTTTCGCCAACATGCTGAAATACATAAAAATGACGGCGAGTTCTAACTTCGGTAATGTGTTCAGCGTGCTGGTGGCGAGTGCTTTCTTGCCCTTCCTGCCGATGCTGCCTTTACACTTACTGATCCAGAACCTGCTGTACGATGTGTCACAGGTGGCGATCCCGTTTGATAACGTCGACGACGAGCAAATTCAAAAGCCTCAGCGTTGGAATCCGGTGGATTTGGGGCGCTTTATGATCTTCTTCGGACCGATCAGTTCGATCTTCGATATTCTGACGTTTTGCCTGATGTGGTGGGTATTCCATGCCAACACGCCGGAAACGCAAACGCTGTTCCAGTCGGGCTGGTTTGTGGTGGGATTACTGTCGCAAACGCTGATTGTGCATATGATCCGTACCCGTCGTGTACCGTTTATTCAGAGCTGTGCATCGTGGCCGTTAATGATCATGACCGTGATTGTGATGATAGTCGGGATCGCATTGCCGTTTTCGCCGTTGGCCAGTTATCTGCAACTGCAGGCGCTGCCGTTAAGCTATTTCCCGTGGCTGGTTGCGATTCTGGCAGGGTATATGACGTTAACCCAGTTGGTGAAAGGGTTCTATAGCCGTCGTTACGGCTGGCAGTAAAGAATAAACTGGGCATGGTGGCCCGGATTCGATTACAGACAAAGTGAGCTTTGATCATGCCGGATGCGGCGTAAACGCCTAATCCGGCCTACAAATTCAATAAATTGCAGGAATCACGTAGGCCTGATAAGCGTAGCGCATCAGGCTATTTTGCTTTTGCCATCAGACTTAATCCGGGCATGATAGCCCGGATTTCCATCAAGATTAGCGACGAACAGCGATCGCTTCGATCTCAATCTTCACGTCTTTCGGCAGACGGGCAACTTCAACGCAAGAACGTGCCGGGAAGGTGGCATTGTGCTCGGTGAAGAACGCTTCGTAGGTAGCGTTTACGGTTGCGAAGTCGTTCAGATCTTTCACAAACACGGTGGTTTTAACGATATCGCCCACTTTCAGGCCAGCGGCTTCGACGATAGCTTTTACGTTATCCAGCGACTGACGTGCCTGTGCAGCGACGTCTGCCGGTACTTCGCCCGTTTTCGGATTTACCGGGATCTGACCGGAGGTGATGATCATATTGCCCAGATCAACGCCCTGTACGTAAGGACCGATAGCTGCCGGTGCATTTTCCGTCGCGATAGTTTTGCTCATGATTTCTCCTTTATTACAGCGGTAAAAAGTCTGGCTCATTATAGGGAGCCAGACTTTTATTACCAACCGCAATTAATTGGCCAGCACCACATTATGGGAAAACTCTTTTTCACAGTATTTGCATTTGAGCGCGATATCATTGGCGCGTTTTCGCACGGCAAAGCTGGATGAAACCGGTTCGGCATGGCTGATACAGTTGCTGTTAGGGCAGACCAGCACATTGTCGATGCGCTCTGGCAGACTGGGGCGCGATTTACCAACCACTTCATAGTTGTCGATACGGTTAACCGTGGCTTGCGGTGCATATAACGCCAGTTGATCAACCTGATCCTCACTTAAAAAGGTATTTTCGATTTTGATCAGATCCTTGCGCCCCATCTCGCCAGAAGGCAGGTTCAGACCAATGGTAATACGCTGATCCGTTTCGGTAAGCTTGAACAGACTCAACAGCTTAAAACCGATCTGGGCGGGGATATGGTCAATTACCGTGCCGCGTTTAATAGCTTCAACCTGCAATTTATTATCGTGTGTCATCTCTATTTCCCCTTACAGTACCAGATCGCGATTCAGAACCAGTGCCAGTAACGCCTGGCGAGCGAAAATCCCGTTGCCTGCTTGCTGGAAGTACCAGGCGTGAGGCGTTTTATCAACATCCGTCGCAATCTCATCAACACGCGGCAGCGGATGCAGCACTTTCATATTGGCTTTGGCGTTGTGGAGATCGCTGGCGCGAAGAACAAACTGTGCTTTCACGTTGGCATATTCGGACGGGTCCAGACGCTCTTTTTGCACGCGAGTCATATACAGAATGTCCACTTCCGCCATCACTTCTTCAATGGTGCTGTGCAGACTCCAGGCGATCCCTTTTTCATCGAGCATATCCAGGATGTATTGCGGCATTGCCAGCGCGTCCGGCGCGATGAAGTAAAAACGGTTGCCGTCGAACTTCGCTAACGCCTGGGTCAGAGAGTGAACGGTGCGGCCATATTTCAGGTCACCAACCATTGCGACGTGGAGATTGTCCAGACGCCCCTGGGTTTCCTGAATGGTGAATAAGTCCAGCAAGGTTTGTGTCGGATGTTGGTTGGAGCCATCACCGGCATTCAGTACCGGTACATTGCCGGAAAACTCGGTGGCCAGACGCGCTGCACCTTCCTGCGGATGACGCATCACTATCGCATCGACGTAAGTGCTGATAACCGAAATGGTATCGGCCAGCGTTTCGCCCTTTTTACCCAGTGATGTATTGGCGCTGTCGGAGAAGCCCACCACGCTGGCACCCAGGCGGTGCATGGAAGTTTCGAAAGAGAGGCGGGTGCGGGTAGAGGCTTCGAAGAAACAGCAGGCAATAACTTTGTGCTTCAACAGCTCTGGTTGCGGGTTTGCTTTCAGTTTCGCCGCTGTCGCCAGCACCAGATTAAGGTCATCGCGACTAAGGTCGTTTATGGAAATGATATGTTTCTGATATAGCGGATTAGCCATCTTTTATCTCCTGACGCCTGGGCAAAAAAAAGCCCCTCGATTGAGGGGCTGGGAATGGGTGATCAACGGGAAGAAAAACGGCAGGCCAGCGTCTTTTTTCAGACGCGGTAAGACAAAATGTCGAACACACTGAACCATACATCCTCCCGGCAAATTGTCCGGCATTATACTCATCGTCAGAAGCGGCGCAAGCATTTGATGCAATATTTTGTCTGCGCAAACGGTTTATTTGAATTATAAGTCAAAATATATGCATTTTTATTTGATGTGATTCTGGAGGAGAACTGTCGTTCGGTATCAATAATTGCAGACATTTCCTGCTTTTTTCTTTTTCAATTTCACCCAATCCGATATGCATTTTATTCCATTTATCCGACTTATAGGGCGGAGTGTGAAAACGAACGGCTAAAACTATTGCTTACAGCTCAGGGATGCGCGCTATCACTTTAATTTCAAAATCAAAGCCTGCCAGCCAGGTAACGCCCACCGCCGTCCAGTTTGGATAAGGTGGGGCGCTAAATATTTCATTTTTGACTGTCATGATGTCTTCAAATTGTTTTTCAGGATCGGTATGAAAGCTCGTCACATCAATGATATCGTCAAAAGTGCATCCCGCAGCTGCCAGGGTCGCATGCAAATTATCAAATGCCAGTCTGACTTGTTGCTGAAAATCGGGTTCTGGTGTTCCGTCCTCTCGACTTCCTACTTGCCCGGAAACAAACAGCAAATCGCCGGAACGAATAGCCGCAGAATAACGATGTTCAGCATACAGTGAATGTCGGCCAGCAGGGAAAACAGCGTTTCTTTCTACCATTTGGTTATCCTCAAGATTTACGACATGAACAGAAGATTTATATTTACCGGGAGCCGCTTTTAGGGGACGACGTGAGTAAACAAAACCCAGACATCATGGATAATGGCTGGGCTTAATTGAGCGTAGTCGGTTATGCGCCAAACGCGCCATCAATGGTATGCATCGCACCGGTAACAAAACTGGCTTCTGGCCCTGCTAACCATGCGACCATACCAGCGACCTCTTCCGGTTGCCCATGTCTTTTGATAGCCATAAAACCATGCAACATATCGCGCATTGGCCCGTTGGCGGGATTCGCGTCGGTATCAATTGGCCCTGGCTGGACGACGTTGATGGTGATCCTACGCGGTCCAAAATCACGGGCCAGCCCGCGCGCCATGCCTTGTAGGGCAGATTTGCTGGCGGCATAAGCAGCCATGCCTGCAACAGGCATACGATCGCCATTCACGGAGCCGATGATTAAGATGCGCCCGCCTTCGGGCATCTGCCGGGCGGCTTCAACAGAGGCATGGTAAGGAGCATGAATATTGATTTTGAAAAGGCGATCAATATCGTCGGCATTTAATTCCAGGGAATCGCCAAAGACGCCAATACCTGCATTTACCACCAGGATATCCAATGCGCCGCTCTTACGAACGACATCAATGACAGCGTCTCTGTCAGCACTATCTGTGAATACTGCTGTCGCTCCCGTCTCTTGTGCCAGGCGTTCAGCGGCATCTTTCGACCCCGCATAGGTGAATCGTACATTGGCACCATCGGTGACGAAACGACGTACGATAGCAGCACCGATTCCACGACTGCCACCGAGGATGAGAACTGTCTTACCTGTAAAAGCGCCCATAAGGACTCCTTGATTTATTATGTAACATGCATTACAAAACTGTTTTAACTTTCTGTCAACAAGTTTTGTAATGGTCACTAAAAAACAATCTCGTGTTCCTGGTCGTCCCAGACGTTTCGCTCCTGAGCAGGCAGTCTCTGCGGCAAAAGTGCTTTTTCACCAAAAAAGTTTCGATGCTGTCAGTGTTGCTGAAATCACTGATTATCTTGGTATTAACCCCCCGAGCCTCTACGCGGCTTTTGGCAGTAAGGCTGGGTTATTTAGCCGTGTACTCAATGAATATGTCGGTACGGAAGCTATTCCGCTTGCCGATATTCTTCGTGATGATCGTCCCGTAGGCGAGTGCCTGGTTGAGGTATTAAAAGAAGCGGCGCGCAGATATATCCAAAACGGCGGCTGCGCTGGCTGTATGGTTCTTGAAGGTATTCATAGTCATGATCCACAAGCGCGTGGTATTGCCGTTCAATATTATCACGCCGCAGAAACAACCATTTATGACTATATCGCCAGGCGGCATCCACAAAGCGCACAATGTGTGACTGATTTTATGAGTACCGTGATGTCAGGGCTTTCTGCGAAGGCACGGGAGGGGCACTCTATAGAACAACTCTGTGCAACAGCTGCAATGGCGGGGGAAGCGATAAAAACTCTTCTCGAGGAGTGATGCGGGCCTTGACCCAAAAGGCGGGAGCCCGTCTGCCGATAAGTTGTGATAAGACAATAATTCACACGTTAAGGCTAGCGGAATTGATCATCTTTTCGTATAACGATAGAAATGAAACATTGTTTTAATTAAGGAGTGGAAAAGATGATCATCGGAAATATTCATAATCTTCAGTCGTGGCTACCCCAGGAGTTACGCCAGGCGATTGAGCATATCAAAGCAAACGTTACGGCAGAAACGCCCAAGGGCAAGCACGATATCGAAGGCAATCGTCTGTTTTATCTTATCTCGGAAGATATGACCGAGCCGTACGAAGCCCGCCGTGCGGAGTACCATGCCCGCTATCTCGACATTCAGATTGTGTTAAAAGGTCAGGAAGGCATGACCTTCAGCACGCAACCTGCAGGCACCCCGGATACCGACTGGTTAGCAGACAAAGACATCGCATTTTTGCCGGAAGGCGTTGATGAGAAAACAGTTATCCTTAATGAAGGTGATTTTGTTGTGTTTTATCCGGGGGAAGTGCATAAACCGCTGTGCGCAGTGGGCGCGCCAGCCCAGGTTCGCAAAGCAGTAGTGAAGATGCTGATGGCGTGATGACTTTTCGCCGTAAATAACTCCAGGTTTACGGCGAGTTTGTGAAAAGAGCGTTTTTTGATATTTTTTTGTGAGTAAAATTTGTAATGCTTAGACGTTCTTATTAACTCAAGGAGTTCGTCATGAGCAAAATATCAGATTTGAATTATTCTCAACACATTACATTAGCCGACAATTTTAAACAAAAAAGTGAAGTTTTAAATACCTAGCGTGTTGGAATAAATAATTTTGCCCGTAATGCCGAGGGGCAGGATAATACAAGAAATATCCTTGATCCTAAGACATTTTTGGAGTTTTTGGTAAAAATATTTACCCTGGGTTATGTGGATTTTAGCAAACGCTCCAACGAAGCGGGAAGAAATATGATGGCTCATATTGAGTCCTCATCTTATATCAAAAATAATGATGGCAGTGAGATAATGAAGTTTGTTATGAATAATCCTGAAGGGGAACGAGCGGATTTATCTAAGGTGGAAATAGAAATTACACTTTCCACCATCACTACTATGGGGACTCGTCAAGGACATACGGCTATTATATTTCAACAACCTGATGGTTCGACTAATCCTTATGAAGGAAAGTCCTTTGAAAGAAAAGATGAGAGTTCATTACACCTGATTACTAACAAGATTCTGGCGTGTTACCAAAGTGAATCTAACAAGGAAATAGCTCGTCTATTAAATAATCATCAGAAGTTAAATAATCGTCAGAAGTTAAATAATTCGCAGGAGTTAAATAATTCACAGGATTTAAATAATTCGCAGGAGTTAAATAATCCACAGGAGTTAAATGATTCTCAGGAGTTTAATAACTCTCAGGACTTAAATAACTTGCAGGTGAGTTGTAAAGGTTCAGTTGATTCTACGATTGCGGATTTATTAGAGAAACCATTGAATAATGCATTATTAGCAATAAGGAACGAACATCTGCTATTAATGCCTCATGTATGTAGTGAATCGATTTCATACTTACTGGGCGAAAATGGTATACTTGAAGAAATAGATAAGCTCTACGCATTAAATGATCACGGAATTGATAATGACAAAGTAGGTAACAATGAAATTAATGAAATCAAAGTTAATCTGTCTCATATTCTTATTGATTCCTTAGATGATGCAAAGGTTAACCTTACACCGGTCATCGATTCGATTCTGGAGACTTTTTCAAAATTCCCATATGTTAATGATGTAAGAATACTGGATTGGTGTTTTAATAAAAGTATGCAATATTTTGGTGATTCTGAAAAGATAACGCATGCATGCTCCGTGATGAGTCATATTGATTTTGATTGCAATCAATCTAAAATAGCTGAGACCTTATTTTTCAATCTCGATAAAGAACCCTATAAAAATAGCCGTAAATTACAGGAATTGATTTGGGATAAGTTGGTTGCATATGTCAATGATTTTAACTTAAGCAATCAAGAAAAATCACGCTTAATACTAAAGTTATTTGATGATGTTAAGTTGCTATTTAATGAAGTGCCTGTCAGCATTTTAGTAAATGATATTTTTTTGAAGGTTTTTTCATGAAGCAACCTGATTTTGCTAAGTGGTACTTCTATCAATTACTTAAGTGTTATGAGGGCGAACAGCTGTATCTTAATGAGTTAGGATATGTTTATGGTGATGAAGAAAAAACAAAAGAAATTGTAAATAAATTTCCGGGTTATGTCGTTAAAATTTTTGAAGAAAAGATAGTTAATGAATTAAAAATTAGAACAAGAATGATGGAAGTCCTCCGGGATGGGAAAATCAATATATATAATCATATTAATGAAAAACAGTTAGAAAAATTAAATCCTCCGGAAAATTTACGAACAGTAATAGAAAAATGGGGGTGGAAGAATAGAACTCACACTGCATAAAATAATATGATGCCGGGATATTTTTTGTATTTCCCGGCATCTTTATAGAGATGTCAATTATTTACTGAGCGTCGCGACCATCACCGCTTTGATGGTATGCATGCGGTTTTCCGCCTGATCAAATACAATGCTGGCGGCAGATTCGAAGACCTCATCAGTCACTTCCATTCCGCCATGTAGGCCAAACTCTTCCGCCATTTTTTTGCCAAGCGTCGTTTGGTCGTCATGAAACGCGGGCAGGCAGTGGAGGAATTTGACCTCCGGGTTACCGGTCAACTGCATCATCTTGCTGTTCACCTGATAATCACGCAGTAATGCAATGCGTTCAGCCCATTTTTCTTTTGCTTCACCCATCGACACCCATACATCGGTATAGATAAAGTCAGCACCTTCAACTCCTTTAGCTACATCTTCCGTCAGCGTAATATTCCCGCCATTTTGTTGTGCCAGGGCGCGGCATTCCGTAACCAGCGCAGCTTCTGGCCAGCACGCCTGTGGCGCGACCAGACGCAAATCCAGACCGGTAAGCGCTGCAGCTTCGAGCATCGAATTGCCCATGTTGTTACGTGCGTCACCTGCATAGACCAGCGTCATTTCGTTGAACGCTTTGCCGGGCAAATGCTCCTGCATGGTGAGGAGATCCGCCAGCAGCTGCGTGGGGTGAAACTCATTGGTCAGGCCGTTCCATACTGGCACGCCAGCGTATTCCGCCAGTGTTTCGACAATCTCCTGACCATAGCCGCGATACTGAATACCGTCATACATGCGACCAAGCACGCGGGCAGTGTCTTTAATCGACTCTTTATGACCAATTTGGCTGCCGCTTGGACCGAGATAAGTAACGCGAGCACCCTGGTCATATGCGGCAACTTCGAAAGAGCATCGGGTACGGGTCGAGTCTTTTTCGAAGATGAGCGCGATGTTTTTACCAGTGAGTTTGGCTTCTTCTTTACCGCTTTTCTTATCGGCTTTCAGCTTCGCGGCTAACTGCAGCAGGCTGTTAAGTTCAGCTGGCGTGAAATCGAGTAATTTCAGGAAATGCTTATGATAAAACCCGGACATAGATCCCTCCTGTGGCTAACGCCTAAATGAATTAAAATTCAATTTATATGTATGGTTATTCATTTGCAAGTCTAAAGCATAAATCTTTATCACAAAGGTGGAGGCAATGTCAGTGGTGTGTGACAATAAGAGTATCGGCAGGACATTAAGAGGAATGAGCCATGGCAAACCCGGAACAACTGGAAGAGCAGCGTGAAGAGACACGTCTGATTATTGAAGAATTACTGGAAGATGGCAGCGATCCAGATGCGCTGTACACCATTGAGCACCATCTTTCCGCAGACGACCTTGAAACGCTGGAGAAAGCAGCGGTAGAAGCGTTTAAACTCGGATATGAAGTCACCGATCCGGAAGAACTGGAAGTAGAGGATGGTGATGTGGTGATTTGCTGCGACATCCTCAGCGAATGCGCCCTGAATGCCGACCTGATTGATGCTCAGGTGGAACAACTGATGACGCTGGCGGAGAAATTTGACGTCGAGTATGACGGTTGGGGCACTTACTTTGAAGATCCTAACGGCGAAGATGGCGACGATGAAGATTTTGTCGATGAAGACGATGACGGAGTTCGCCACTAATTAAGCGTAGCGCATCAGGCCCAGGTAGTTCCTGCAACCTGGTGAATTTGTTGCCCGGATAAGGCATTCATGTCACATCCGGCATAAACAAAACGTACGTTGTTAATGTTCGAATGCCCGCGAGTTGAACACGCGGGCATTTTTTTAGAGTTCGCGCAACATCCGCACTTCACAATCGACATGGCCCGTGCAGCCAAGCGCATAGTCGATATGCTCAAAGCCCAAATGCTCATAAAGCGCAATGGCTTCCTTTAAAAAAGCTGTCGTTTCCAGATAGCAGCGTTTGAAACCCATCTCTCGCGCCTGCTCCATCGCCATTAAGGCCAGTTTTTTTGCCAGCCCTTTGCCGCGGATAGCCGGAAGAAAATACATCTTTTGCAGTTCGCAAATGTCCGACTCACTCCCGGTTAATGGCGCTATCCCACCGCCGCCGACCACTTCACCCTCGTACTCAACTACCCAATATGCATGGCCAGGCTGACTATACACTTGATACAGCTCGTCAAGATTCGGATCGGCGACGGTGTAGCCTTTATCAGCGGTAAGACCGTATTCGGCGGATACCTGACGAATGACGCGGGCGATAGCAGGATTATCCGCGGTGGTAAGTTTGCGCAAACGGAGCGCGGGAGAAGTGACAACATTCATAGCATAGCTCAATTTCAAATGTATGATTTATAGCTCACTTTAATACCACCCTCGCTTAAGTGGTGCAAGAAGAAGATAAATCAGAATATATTAAGCATATAACCTTGAGATAAAGCGTATTCTAGGCGGTGCAGTATTAATGGACTGGAAATTATTATCTATATGAATGGGATTTATTTTAGGGATATGATTCATGAATAATGTAAACGTCGAGAAAGATAATTCTCGTCACGCATTTGTTTTTACAGGCAAAGGTGGTGAGTATTTTCTTATTTGTCTTGTGAATTTTTTACTGACAATTATTACCTTGGGTATATATGGGCCGTGGGCATTGGTGAAATGCCGTCGTTATATTTATCAACATGTGACACTCAATGGGCAACCGTTTAGTTATAAGGGAACTGGGGGGGCCATTTTTGTTAGCATGTTACTTATTATGGTCGTTTATTTTCTCAGTATTTCTTGTTTTGCAGGCCAACACTTTGCTCTTGCTTTTCTCCTCTTTGCTTTCTTGATCTGCGGTATTCCTTGTATGGCAGTGAAGAGTCTGCAGTATCAGGCGAACATGACCTCACTGAATGGCATTCGCTTTGGCTTTAACTGTTCAATGCTGCGTGCATGGTGGGTTATGCTAGGGCTGCCTGTTCTGTTGGCGTTAGTTTTTTGGTTCGCACTGTATCTTATTGCGCAAGTGACGACATCGATTGGAGGCTTATTCTTTAACTTAGTCGCGTTAAGTTTGCTTTCTGCCATAGGGCTGGGTGTTGTCCATGGTATAACCTATAGTAAATGGATGCCATTGCTGGCTAACAATGCAAATTTTGGTATTCATAAATTTTCTATTCAGGTCAATGTAAAAGAATGCATTAAAGGATGCATACTCGCCATATTAACTATGGCTCCTTTCATCATTGTGATTGGTATTATGATTGCGCCAGTATTCCAGCAGTTAATGATGATGAGCATGTTGGGGCAGTCTGAGGCCGGTGGTGAGCTAGTATTGCAATATTATCCGCAGATTATGGCTTCCTACTTCCTGTATTTTGTTGCGATTCTTGTGTTTGCCAGTTATCTCTATGTTACGTTACGCAATCTGTTTCTGAATAATCTAACGCTGGCAAATGGATCAATTCGTTTTCATTCGTCCGTTACCACGTTCGGTATGCTTCTGCGCATGTTTGCAGTATTAATGGGTTCCTCAATCAGTTGTGGTCTGGCTTATCCCTGGCTGAAAATGTGGATGGTTAGCTGGATTGCCAACAATACCCATGTTCAAGGTGACCTTGATTCGCTGGAGTTAACCAATGACGACAAACCGCAGGATAGCGGTCCGTTAATGTGGATATCTCGCGGTATTATGCCGTATGTTCCGTTTATCTAAATAAAAAGGCCGGAGTATGCTCCGGCCTTCGTTTTCACTATGAGTATTACAGCGCGGCGATAACAGCCTGCTGCTCAATCAGTTTCGCTTTCGCTTCCGCATAGCCTTCCAGCTTCTCACGCTCTTTCGCGATGACCGCTTCCGGTGCGCGGGCGACAAAGCCTTCGTTCGCCAGTTTGTTCTCGATACGGCTGATTTCACCTTCAATCTTCGCCACTTCTTTCGCCAGACGCGCCAGCTCATCTTCTTTGTTGATGAGGCCAGCCATCGGGATCAGCAGCTCTGCACCGTCGATGATCTTCGTAACGGAAACCGGACCTTTGTCATCGGCAGGCAGCACGGTGATGCTTTCCAGACGCGCCAGCGTTTGCAGGAAGCCACGGTTTTCATTTACGCGACGTTCTGCATCCGCGCTGCAACCACGCAGCAGCAGCTCCAGCGGTTTACCCGGCGCGATGTTCATTTCTGCACGGATGTTACGTACCGCAACGATCGCCTGCTTCAGCCACTCGGTGTCGGCCAGTGCGGCTTCATCGACCTGAGACGCATCGTACTGCGGGAACGGCTGCAGCATGATGGTGTCAGCGGTGATGCCGCAAAGTACTTTCACACGCTGCCAGATGGTTTCGGTGATGAACGGAATGATCGGATGCGCCAGGCGCAGCAGGCCTTCCAGAACGGTAATCAGCGTGTTGCGCGTGCCGCGCAGTTCCGCCTCAGTGCCGCCGTTCATGACCGGCTTCGCCAGCTCCAGATACCAGTCACAGAACTGGTTCCAGGTGAACTCATACAGAATGCCGGCGGCGATATCGAAGCGGAAGCTGTCCAGCGCTTCGCGGTACGCTTTGATGGTCTGGTTGAACTCCGCCAGAATCCAGCGATCCGCCAGCGACAGCGTCATTTCGCCGCCGTTGAAGCCGCAATCCTGACCTTCTGTGTTCATCAGCACAAAGCGGCTGGCGTTCCACAGCTTGTTACAGAAGTTACGGTAGCCTTCCAGACGCTTCATATCCCAGTTGATGTCACGACCGGTAGAAGCCAGCGCCGCCAGGGTGAAGCGCAGCGCGTCAGTACCGTGCGGCTCAATGCCGTTCGGGAACTGCTTCTCGGTGCGCTTACGGATTTTGTCCGCCAGCTGCGGCTGCATCATATTGCCGGTACGTTTTTCCAGCAGTTCCGGCAGAGAAATACCATCAACCATATCCAGCGGGTCGATCACGTTACCCTTGGATTTGGACATCTTCTGGCCTTCGTCATCACGAATCAGGCCGGTCATGTAAACGGTGTGGAACGGCACCTGCGGTTTGCCATTTTCATCTTTGATGAAGTGCATGGTCATCATGATCATGCGGGCAATCCAGAAGAAGATGATGTCGAAGCCGGATACCATCACGCTGGTTGGGTGGAACTGGCGCAGTGCGTCGGTGTTTTCCGGCCAGCCGAGCGTGGAGAAGGTCCACAGCGCGGAGGAGAACCAGGTGTCGAGAACGTCTTCGTCCTGACGCAGGGCAACATCAGCACCGAGGTTATTTTCTTTACGCACTTCGTCTTCGTTGCGGCCAACATAAACGTTACCCGCGTCGTCATACCATGCCGGGATACGGTGACCCCACCACAGCTGACGAGAGATACACCAGTCCTGAATATCGCGCATCCAGGAGAAGTACATGTTTTCGTACTGCTTCGGTACGAACTGAATGTCGCCGTTCTCAACCGCTTCAACTGCCGGTTTCGCCAGTACATCGGCACGCACGTACCACTGGTCGGTCAGCATCGGTTCGATAACTACGCCGCCACGGTCGCCGTAAGGAACGGTCAGGTCGTGCGGTTTAATTTCTTCCAGCAGGCCGAGTGAATCAACCGCAGCAACGACTGCTTTACGCGCGGCAAAACGCTCCAGTTTCTGGAACTCTGCCGGGATCTCGCTGGAATAAACGTCAGATTCGTTACCTTTGGTATCGAACACCTGGGCGCTTTCACGGATATCACCGTCAAAGGTCAGGATGTTGATCATCGGCAGGGAGTGACGTTTACCGACTTCATAGTCGTTAAAGTCGTGCGCCGGAGTGATCTTCACGCAGCCGGTGCCTTTTTCCATGTCGGCGTGTTCGTCGCCAACGATCGGAATGCGGCGGTTCACCAGCGGCAGCACCACGAATTTGCCAATCAGATCTTTATAACGCGGATCTTCCGGGTTAACGGCCACGCCGGTATCGCCCAGCAGGGTTTCCGGGCGAGTGGTCGCAACCACCAGATAATCTTTACCGTCTGCGGTTTTCGCGCCGTCAGCCAGCGGATAGCGGATGTGCCACATCGAACCTTTCGATTCGCGGTTTTCCACTTCCAGGTCAGAGATAGCGGTACGCAGTTTCGGGTCCCAGTTTACCAGGCGTTTACCACGGTAAATCAGGTCTTCTTTATATAGACGAACGAAAACTTCTTTCACCGCATTGGACAGGCCTTCGTCCATGGTGAAGCGTTCACGCTCCCAGTCGACGGAGTTGCCGAGACGGCGCATCTGACGGGTAATGGTGCCGCCGGATTCCGCTTTCCATTCCCAGATTTTGTCGATGAAAGCTTCGCGGCCGTAGTCGTGACGGGTTTTACCTTCTTCTGCGGCAATCTTGCGCTCAACGACCATCTGGGTAGCGATCCCTGCGTGGTCAGTACCGACCTGCCACAGGGTGTTTTTGCCCTGCATGCGCTGATAGCGGATCATGGTATCCATGATGGTTTGCTGGAAGGCGTGACCCATATGCAAACTGCCGGTGACGTTCGGCGGCGGGATCATGATGCAGAAACTTTCCTGGCTTTCATCGCCATTAGGCTTAAAGTAGCCCTGCTTTTCCCAGTGCTCGTAAAGCGGCTGTTCGATATCTTGTGGGTTGTATGTCTTTTCCATTATTTCCAGGTTGCCGTATTCAGGTTGAAACCAGCCACGCGGTAGGCTTTATAGCGTTCGCGCGCCAGTTGTTTCAGAGAATCTTCATAAGGAACGAAGTCTACCACTTCTGTGAAAGCGGTGGCAAAATCTGCAAAGCTTGTTCGCAGACTAATCAATATATCGCGCGGGCTGCTGCTGCGCTTTTGCGGCCAGGCGATCTCCACCGGCGCACCGCCGCGCGGTCCTTCTCCCGCTAAATTATGCGGAACAAAGCTTTCTGCCGGACGCGCCCACAGGGCTTCATCCAGTCGGTAAGCCTGCTTTTCATCTTCACAGGCGATGAGTACGCGCTTACCACTGCGCCAACGTTCTGCGGCAATTTCACACACCAGTTGCTCAACGGCGCTTAAGCCATCGACGGTGGTGTCATTGTCCAGAAGGTAGAACGTTGCGTTTTTCATAAATGGGGCTTCTTGTGGTGGATTTAAATACACATCAGATAAACGCCGAATTGCCTGATGCGACGCTGTCGCGTCTTATCAGGCCTACGGGTCCGGTACTCTGTGTAGGTCGGATAAGGCATTCACGCCGCATCCGACAATAACAACATTGCCAGATGCGACGCTGTCGCGTCTTATCAGGCCTACGGGTCCGGTGCTCTGTGTAGGTCGGATAAGGCGTTCACGCCGCATCCGACAATAACAACACAGCCTGATGCAATTACTCTTCGCCGTTAAACCCGGCGCGGTTGAGCAGGAACTGTGCCAGCAACGCCACCGGGCGACCGGTTGCGCCTTTTGCTTTACCAGAACGCCAGGCGGTACCGGCGATATCCAGGTGTGCCCAGTTGTACTTACGGGTAAAGCGCGACAGGAAGCAACCTGCGGTAATCGCTCCACCAGGACGACCGCCAATGTTCGCCATATCGGCAAAATTGGACTCCAGTTGTTCCTGATACTCGTCACCCAGCGGTAAACGCCATGCGCGGTCACCGGATTGTTCAGACGCGGCAATCAGCTCATGGGCCAGTGGGTTATGGTTCGCCATCAGGCCGGTAATGTGATGACCCAGCGCGATAACGCAGGCACCGGTCAACGTCGCCACATCAATCACCGCTTCCGGCTCAAAACGCTCAACGTAAGTTAACACATCGCACAGTACCAGGCGGCCTTCGGCGTCGGTGTTCAGCACTTCAACGGTTTGACCGGACATGGTGGTTAACACATCGCCCGGACGATAGGCTCGGCCGCCAGGCATGTTTTCGCAACCTGCCAGCACGCCGATAACGTTAATCGGCAGTTGCAGCTCCGCGACCATACGCATCACGCCGTAAACCGCCGCCGCACCGCACATATCGTACTTCATCTCATCCATGCCTTCTGAAGGCTTGATGGAGATACCGCCGGAGTCGAAGGTCAAACCTTTACCCACCAGCACGATTGGGCGTGCATCTTCCGACGCGTTGCCTTTGTACTCAATCACCGACATCAGCGATTCGTTTTGCGAACCCTGACCAACCGCCAGATAAGAGTGCATCCCCAGCTCTTTCATCTGCTGTTCGCCGATAACGCGGGTAATGACATTCTTGCTGTAGCTGTCAGCCAGCTGGCGCGCCTGAGAGGCGAGGTAAGCAGCGTTACAGATATTCGGTGGCATATTGCCGAGATCTTTCGCGGCTTTAATCCCTGCGGCAATCGCCAGACCATGCTGGATCGCGCGTTCACCGCTGGTCAGCTCACGGCGGGTCGGCACGTTGAACACCATTTTACGCAGCGGACGACGCGGTTCGCTCTTGTTCGTTTTCAACTGATCGAAACTGTAGAGCGTCTCTTTTGCCGTCTCGACAGCCTGACGCACTTTCCAGTAGTTGTTACGGCCTTTAACGTGCAGTTCAGTCAGAAAGCAGACCGCTTCCATTGAGCCAGTATCATTCAGCGTATTAATGGTTTTCTGAATAACCTGCTTGTACTGACGCTCATCCAGCTCACGTTCTTTGCCGCAACCAATAAGGAGGATGCGTTCAGAAAGCACGTTTGGCACATGGTGCAGCAACAGTGTCTGCCCCGGTTTTCCTTCCAGTTCGCCCCGACGTAGCAGGGCGCTGATGTACCCATCGCTGATTTTATCGAGCTGTTCTGCAATCGGAGAAAGGCGACGTGGTTCGAAGACGCCCACGACGATGCAGGCACTCCGCTGTTTCTCCGGGCTACCGCTTTTTACACTAAACTCCATGCACTACGCTCCTGAATCTTAAAGACAACGGCGGTGGCTACAGATAGAATTGCAAGCTTTCGTAACTCATGTCCGCTGTTGCGATGACTTCGTGTTAATCTTAACGTTATTACGGCATTGGCACGTCAGAACAAAATCTGAGAGGTGAATCCGTTGAGTATAATTATCTTAGCGACGATTTCGACGACTCAAGAGAATAAATGACGTTTAAGCCATGAAACAAGCTAAAATCCTGCAAAAGACGAGTTTTTACGGGCGTATTTAAAGTGATAATCATAAGATATCTGGTGCGGGAGACGCTCAAAAGCCAGCTGGCGATACTCTTCATCTTGCTTTTGATCTTCTTCTGTCAAAAGTTAGTGAGGATCCTCGGCGCAGCGGTTGACGGCGATATTCCGGCGAATCTGGTGCTCTCCCTTCTCGGGTTGGGCGTGCCGGAAATGGCGCAGCTTATCCTGCCATTAAGCCTGTTCCTCGGGCTGCTGATGACGCTGGGCAAACTGTATACCGAAAGTGAAATTACGGTAATGCATGCCTGCGGCCTGAGCAAAGCGGTTCTGGTGAAAGCGGCAATGATCCTTGCGGTATTCACGGCAATCGTCGCGGCGGTTAACGTGATGTGGGCGGGACCGTGGTCATCGCGTCATCAGGATGAAGTGTTAGCAGAAGCGAAAGCGAACCCTGGCATGGCGGCGCTGGCGCAAGGGCAATTCCAGCAAGCGACTAATGGCAGCTCGGTGCTGTTCATCGAAAGCGTTGACGGCAGCGATTTCAAAGATGTGTTCCTCGCGCAAATTCGACCAAAAGGTAATGCACGTCCTTCTGTGGTGGTGGCCGATTCCGGACATTTAACCCAGCTGCGCGACGGCTCCCAGGTCGTCACTCTCAACCAGGGAACGCGCTTCGAAGGCACTGCACTGTTACGCGATTTCCGCATTACGGACTTCCAGGATTATCAGGCGATCATTGGTCACCAGGCGGTGGCGCTCGACCCGAACGATACCGACCAGATGGACATGCGCACATTGTGGAACACTGACACCGATCGTGCCCGCGCAGAACTGAACTGGCGTATCACGCTGGTATTCACCGTGTTTATGATGGCGCTTATGGTCGTTCCGTTGAGCGTGGTTAACCCGCGTCAGGGGCGCGTACTATCGATGCTGCCAGCCATGCTGCTGTATCTGTTGTTCTTCCTGATCCAGACCTCCCTGAAATCGAACGGCGGTAAAGGTAAGCTGGACCCGACGCTGTGGATGTGGACCGTAAACCTGATTTATCTGGCTTTGGCGATTGTTCTCAACCTTTGGGACACCGTGCCGGTCCGCCGCCTGCGCGCCAGTTTTTCGCGTAAAGGAGCGGTGTGATGCAACCTTTTGGCGTACTTGACCGCTATATCGGTAAAACTATTTTCACCACCATCATGATGACGCTGTTCATGCTGGTGTCGCTGTCGGGCATTATCAAGTTTGTCGATCAGCTGAAAAAAGCCGGGCAGGGGAGTTACGACGCGTTAGGCGCAGGAATGTATACCTTGCTGAGCGTGCCGAAAGATGTGCAAATCTTCTTCCCGATGGCGGCTCTGCTTGGGGCGTTGCTTGGTCTTGGGATGCTGGCGCAGCGCAGCGAACTGGTGGTGATGCAGGCTTCTGGTTTTACCCGTATGCAGGTGGCGCTGTCGGTGATGAAAACCGCCATTCCGCTGGTCTTGTTGACGATGGCGATTGGCGAATGGGTCGCACCGCAGGGCGAGCAGATGGCGCGTAACTACCGTGCGCAGGCGATGTACGGTGGCTCGTTGCTCTCTACCCAGCAAGGTTTATGGGCAAAAGATGGCAACAACTTCGTCTACATTGAGCGGGTTAAAGGTGACGAAGAGTTAGGTGGCATCAGTATCTATGCCTTTAATGAGAATCGTCGTCTGCAATCTGTACGCTATGCCGCTACCGCGAAGTTTGACCCGGAACATAAAGTCTGGCGTCTGTCGCAGGTTGATGAATCTGATCTGACCAATCCGAAACAGATCACCGGTTCGCAGACGGTGAGCGGCACCTGGAAAACCAACCTCACGCCAGACAAACTGGGCGTGGTGGCGCTGGACCCGGATGCACTCTCCATCAGTGGTTTGCACAACTACGTGAAGTATCTGAAGTCGAGCGGTCAGGATGCCGGACGTTATCAGCTCAACATGTGGAGCAAAATCTTCCAGCCGTTATCCGTGGCGGTGATGATGCTGATGGCGCTGTCGTTTATCTTTGGCCCACTGCGTAGCGTACCGATGGGCGTGCGTGTGGTCACCGGTATCAGCTTCGGTTTTGTCTTCTACGTACTGGACCAGATCTTCGGCCCGCTGACGTTGGTTTACGGCATCCCGCCGATTATCGGCGCACTGTTGCCAAGCGCCAGCTTCTTCTTAATCAGCCTGTGGCTGTTAATGAGAAAATCGTAACCTGATGAACGAATAAAGGGAGCGAAAGCTCCCTTTATTATTGTTAGCAAAGTGTGCTTCGTTCATGCCTGAAAAATCATGAAAATTCAATATATTGCAGTAGTGTAGGCATGATAAGGCGCGCCAGCGTCGCATCAGGCAAAGACAAATCGCACCTGACTTACCTTCTTCTCCCCCCCAGCAAACTCCCCAGCACACCACGCACAATCTGATTCGTCACCTGGCGGGCGGCGCTTTTCGCCATTGTTTGCACCACACCATCTTTCTTCCCGCCGCGTGGTCCGGTAGTGCCAAACAAAATATCCTTCAATCCACCAAGAATACCGTTATCCACCGCCACCTCTTTCCCTTTCGCGGGAGGATTATTTTGCTGCTCGGTACTGGCCAGAAAGCCTTTTTGCAACATCTCATAGGCGGATTCCCGGTCCACGTCATCCTCGTACTTGCCATACACCGGGGAGTGATTAATCAGGCCGTTACGCTCATCTTCCGTCACCGGCCCCATCCGCGAACAAGGCGCAATCACCATCGCCCGTTCCACCACAGAAGGACTTCCTTTTGCATCGAGAAACGAGATTA
>OGJC01000470.1_pt1 | contig 39405 bp, 35 predicted proteins | sample 1571941 | NCBI WGS metagenome assembly OGJC01 (sample SAMEA2582100, study PRJEB24529) | metagenome | biome: Human gut stool | place: China | collected 2011 | reverse complement strand
ACTTTATGTAGTACCCTTTTATCATATCACTTTTAAAACAAAAGTAAACTATTTTTCTGTAAATCGTCAGTTATTTTGCAATTTTCCGACTTTTTTGAAAAAATTATTAGACCTATTTCCGAACTTTATAAAAAAAGACTCTGAATTAGAGTCTAAAATCTTAATTATACTTTTCTTGATAGAATTTAATTTCGTCACCATCTTGAACTTTAAGTTGATTAGCGGCTTTCTCACCGATTTTTCCATTGACATCAAACATCCAATAAATCCCCTTCTCCTTGTCTTGAGAAATTCCATCAATTTCAGTAATAAAACCATCATTTTCTTGAACAGGATATATTTCTTTTAAAACATCAAGGACCGTATCACCTTTTTTGAATTCTACAGATTTTTTCTTACTTTCCTTTTCAGTTTTTAAAATCAAAGTAACCTGACCTTGAACCTTAGACTGATGATTGTTTGTGCTATTAGTAGGTTTAGTAGCCTCATTTTTTCCACAAGCAGCTAAAAACACACGAGAAAAGGCAAGAGCTAAATATATCAATAATTTTTTCATTTCAAAAATCTCCTAAAAACAGACTGAATAAATGGATAGAATAGAAGCGTCGATACTGCATGATAGGTATCATAAAGAAGGCCAGAAACAACAAAGGTAAGACCGCTCTTAAATAGGAGGCCATAACTATAATCCAGGAGAACTCCGTAGAGAAAGGACAAAATAGTTACCAAAGCAATCTGCCAAACAAGTGATAACCTAGGTGCAATCAAGCTCCAAAGAGCCATCAAAATGCCGAAGGCCAAGATTTGATTAAAAACCCAGGGACCAAAGCCAAAGATGAATCCTGAGATTAACATGGTCAAAGCCATAATCAAGAGACCATCTAGTAACCCCAAATAAAGAACAGCCACAAAAAACATAGCTGTAATAGGCTGAATATTTGGCAATCCTATAAATGCTGACCGCAATCCTACTGCCAGAGCTGACAGAATGGCTATTCGAGCCATTCGTTGAATCGTTAATTTCATATATCTATTATGCCAGAAATAAGGAAATATGACTAGTTTTAAAAAATAAAAACTAAAGATTTCTTGAAATACAGAGTGAGATCGTACAAATTGTAAAAATAATGTTCCTTGTAGCCTCTCCCAAATATCAAACAGTTTGATCAGGCTAAATATTTGATATAAAAAATGTACTCTCATTCACTATCCTCTGTCATCTTGATAACAATAAATAATTAAGTTCAATTAATTATGACAGTTAACTTGACTTAATTTTTGTTTTAAAGTATATTAAACTCAAGGAGGTAGCTAATGATTCAAATTGAAAATATTAATGTGTCTTACAAAGAGACATTAGCTCTGGATAATATCACCTTAAACTTGGAGGGCCCTAGTATTACTGGGATTATTGGACCAAATGGTGCTGGTAAATCAACTCTAATTAAAGCATTAATTGATATTATTCCTCACTCTGGAAAAATCCTTTTCAATAAACAACCTATTCGTCAGCAATTGAATCGTATTTCCTATGTTGCACAGAAGGCTGATATTGATTTTAACTTTCCGATTACTGTCAGAGAGTGCATCTCTCTAGGACTCTATCCCAAAACCAAGTTCTTTAAACGTCTATCTAAAAGTGATTGGTCTAAGGTCACAGAGGCTTTAACACTACTCGGTCTAAATGATCTGGCCCATCGACAAATAAGCCAATTATCAGGAGGTCAATTTCAACGTGTTCTAATCGCTCGTTGTCTTGTACAAGAGGCTGATATTATTTTATTAGATGAACCCTTTGTAGGGATTGACTCCGTTAGCGAAGATATTATCATGAACACCTTGAGAGAACTTAGGGACAAAGGTAAGCTTATTCTTATTGTCCACCATGATTTGAGCAAAGTTCCTCATTATTTTGACCAAGTTATCCTCCTAAATCGTAAACTGATTGCTAGTGGGCCTACTAATCTTATTTTTAATGAGGATAATCTCCGTAAAACCTACGGTAACAGTTTATTTTATAAAGGAGATGTAAATGATTTCTGAATTTATTGATGGTTTGCTAAATTTCCACTTCTTACAAAATGCTCTTATAACGGCTTTAGTTATTGGAATTGTCGGGGGTGCTGTTGGTTGTTTTATTATTCTAAGAGGGATGTCACTTATGGGTGATGCAATTTCACATGCGGTTCTACCTGGGGTAGCCATTTCCTTTATCTTGGGTATTAACTTTTTCATAGGAGCCATCATCTTTGGACTTTTAGCTTCTACAATGATTACCTATATCAAAAGTAATTCCATTATCAAGAGTGACACGGCAATTGGGATTACCTTTTCGAGCTTTCTAGCTCTCGGTATTATTCTCATCGGTGTTGCTAATAGTTCCACAGATCTCTTTCATATTCTCTTCGGGAATATTCTAGCTGTACAAGACATGGATATGTGGATAACGATTATCGTTTCACTTCTCGTACTAGCAACTATTGCAATCTTCTTTCGCCCTCTACTCCTAACATCCTTTGATCCAATTTTGGCCAAGTCAATGGGAGTTAAAGTCTCCTTCTACCATTACTTACTGATGGTTATTCTAACCTTGGTTGCTGTAACTGCCATGCAAAGTGTCGGTACTATTCTTATTGTGGCACTTTTAATTACACCGGCTGCGACTGCCTACCTTTATGCTCATAGCCTAAAAACAATGATTCTTCTCTCATCAGGATTGGGGGCTTTGGCATCTGTTCTAGGTCTTTTTATAGGCTATAGTTTTAATATTGCAGCTGGTTCGTGCATTGTATTAACGTCTGCTCTACTCTTTCTCATCAGCTTTTTCATCGCCCCTAAACAAAGTGGCATGAAAAAAACTTATAAACAATAAAATAATAGGATGAAAATAATATGAAAAAAATACTATCAACAATAGTACTACTACTTTTAGCGGTAGTTACTCTAACAGCTTGTACCAATAAACAAGGCAGTAGCAAGGATAAATTACGAGTCGTTACGACCAATTCCATTATTGCCGATATCACCAAAAATATTGCTGGAGATAAAATCACTCTCCACAGTATTGTACCCGTTGGTAAGGATCCTCACGAATACGAACCTCTTCCTGATGATGTAAAGAAGACATCGCAAGCTGACTTGATTTTTTACAACGGCATCAATTTAGAAACTGGTGGAAATGCTTGGTTTACTAAGTTAGTCAAGAATGCTCATAAGACAGAAAATAAAGATTATTTTGCAGTTAGTGATGGTGTTGAGGTAATTTACCTTGAAGGTCAATCAGAAAAAGGTAAGGAAGATCCCCACGCTTGGCTTAATCTGGAAAATGGGATTATTTATGCTCAAAATATTGCCAAGCAACTGATTGCTAAGGACCCTAAAAACAAGACCTACTACGAAAAGAATCTAAAATCCTATACTGACAAACTTAGTAAACTGGACCAAGAAGCTAAAGAGACATTTAACAAGATTCCCGATGAGAAAAAACTGATTGTCACTAGTGAAGGATGCTTCAAATACTTCTCTAAAGCCTATGGCGTACCATCTGCCTACATCTGGGAAATCAATACAGAAGAAGAAGGCACACCAGAACAAATCAAAACACTAGTTGAAAAACTACGTCAAACAAAGGTACCAGCTCTCTTTGTCGAATCTAGTGTCGATGAACGCCCTATGAAAACAGTATCTAAGGATACCAATATTCCTATTTATGCAAAGATCTTTACAGATTCTATTGCTGAAAAAGGGCAAGACGGTGATAGCTACTACAACATGATGAAATATAATCTGGATAAAATCACCCAAGGCTTGAATCAGTAAAAATCTCATCTAAGAAATATTCTGTATTCTTATGATAAATCTGTTATACTAAGGTGAGACTATTTTCAAAGGAAGAGAAATGACACCTAACAAAGAAGACTACCTCAAATGTATCTATGAGATTGGTACTGAAGAAGGTAAAATCAGCAATAAGGAAATCGCAAACCGTATGCAGGTGTCTCCACCTGCTGTGACGGAAATGATTAAGAAATTGATTTCAGAAGACCTCATCATCAAAGACAAAGTCAAAGGCTATCTTCTAACGAAAACTGGTAAAATCAATGTTGCTGAACTCTATCGGAAACATCGCCTCATCGAAGTCTTTTTGGTGGACCACTTGCAATATACTTGTGACCTAATTCATCAAGAGGCTGAAATTTTAGAGCATACTGTCTCTGATCACTTTATCAATGCCCTTGACCGCCTACTCAATTACCCCCAAACCTGTCCACACGGTGGGCAAATCCCCAAGTCAGGTCAGCTCATAGAGGAAATCTACAACCAGACTTTTACACAAGACCTAACTCCTGGAGACTATGTACTTCGTCGAGTTCAGGATCAAATTGATTTACTCCATTATTTGGAAACTGTCGGTCTTAAAATTGGAGTAACTTTTACCTTGAAAGGCTTTGACCCTTTTACACAACTCTACCGCCTGAATATTGATGGAAAAGAAATTCAAATTCCAGAAACTGTTGCTAGCAACCTTTATATTGAATCAAACTAAAAAAGCGAGGCTGATAAACACCCTTAGAAGTGTCATCAGTCTCACTTTTTTTACATTTGTTTCAAGCGTTCCACCCGTTCTGAAATTGGTGGGTGCGTATAAAAGAGCTTCTGCAAACCAGATTCCTTTTTAGGATCATTGATATAGAGAGCTGCGCTAGCATCATCCACGTGATGTTGCATCGGTTCACTATGATCAAGTTTAAGCAGAGCATTAATCATACCTTGTGGGTTACGTGTCAATTCGACGCTAGAAGCATCAGCTAGAAATTCACGCTGACGTGAAATAGCCAACTGAACCAGGGTAGCTGCCAAAGGCGCAAGAATAATGGCAATCAAGGAAATAATGAGAAGAATAATCTCCAAGCCACTACTTCCATTACGGTCATCATCATTACGACGACGGCCTCCACCCCAGAACATCATATTGCGAGCCATACCAGCTAGCATGGTGATGGCAGATGCCAAGGCAACTGCAATAGTCGAGATACGGATGTCATAGTTACGAATATGGCTGACTTCGTGCCCTATGACCCCTTCAAGTTCCTCACGATTCATAACTGCAAGAAGACCTGTCGTAGCAGCCACAGCAGCATTTTTAGGGCTAGACCCCGTCGCAAAAGCATTCATTGAAGGATCATCGACAATAAAGACACGTGGCATCGGTATTTGTGCCACCATAGCCATATCTTCAACCACATGATAAAGGTTTGGAGCGGTTTGTTCATCAACCTCTCGTGCACCATTCATAGCCATAACGACATTGGTTGATTGGAAAATCATGGTAACGGCATAGATAAAACCGATAACTAGAGCAAGAATCAAACCACCGAAGCCTGAACCTAACCAAAGATAGCCGACACCATAACCAACAAGGCCCAACAAGAGGAAAAAGACCAGGAGCAAAAGCCAAGTCTTTCTCTTATTTCGAGCAATCTGATCAAATAACATATTAGTTACCTAGTCCACTGAAATCAACCTTAGGAACAGCTTTTTCTTCTTCAGGTGTTTCAAGGAATTCAGCAGCCTTAAAGCTAAACATCTTAGCAATAACATTGCTTGGGAATGTTTCCAATTTCACATTGTAGTTACTTGTTACACTGTTATAAAGTTGGCGTGAATAGGCAATTTTGTTTTCAGTGTTCGTCAACTCTTCTTGAAGCTGACTGAAGTTGGCACTAGCCTTAAGGTCAGGGTAACTTTCAGCTACCGCAAAGATTCCAGAAACCTGGCGTGTCAATTCATCACTAGCACGCATAGCTTCTGCTGGTGAAGTCGCAGCTGCTACTTGATTACGAAGTTCTGCTACTTTTTCAAGCGTTGAACCTTCGTATTTTGCATATCCCTTAACAGTCTCAATCAAGTTAGGAAGAAGGTCATTACGACGTTTCAATTGAACATCAATTTGACTCCATGCCTCCTTAGTCTGCATACGGCTTTTAACCAAGCCGTTATAACTTGCAATAACAAAAATTACAAGAACAACGATAATAGCAATAATAATCCAAATCATTTTTTTATTCCTTTCTTGTACTGAAAAAGAGTCAATTAACCTCTCTTTCAAGTATCTTTGATAGTCTCAGTATATCAAATTTTCAGATAAAAGTGGTAAAATCTGAGTCGTTTTACAAAAAAACTGGACAAGATGTCCAGCTTTTGTATTACTCTTTAGACGTGTGTCGTTTACCTTGGGCTAGGGCATCTGCTTCTGTCATTGTAACGACATTTGCTTTGTTGGTATTGCTAGGCATACTGTTGATGTCATACCAATAAACATCTGCTGTTCCATGACGCGCCACATAAACTGTTCTACTTTCTTCTTGTGCAGGTTGCACAGGCTCTGGCTCAGAACTTGGTTGTTCAGTCACCTGTGAACTCTCAGAACTAGGCTCAGATGGCGCTTCAGTAAATTCAGTAACCGTATTTGTCGCTGTCCCATCTGCATAATTGATTTCTGCATTTGGTGATTGGTTATCCAAGATAACATGCGTAACTCCCTGACTGTCAAGAGTCTCCTTATCTCCACCAAGTTTAATTTCCAAGAGATTTCCAGAACTATCAATACCAACATACTGAAGTTCTACTTGACGAGGCAACAACTCATCTCCACTGTAGATAGCTGTTACCTTATAGTCTAACCAATAGTTAGTGTGGAGTGCTAGCCAGTTATCCAAGCGATTCTCATAATAAAGCATACCTGACTGATTACCTTCGTCAGTTCCTTTATAATTTCCAGAATTCAACCAGGCAGTCATAGGTACTAAATTCTTGCCCTCGTCATTGACACCAGAAAACTGATAGCCAATCAAATGCCCTCGATTCATTAGCCAAGATTTTGATTTACCGTCACCATAATAAAACTTATAGTTATGCCATCCTACAGGATCATATTTTATTTTACCGGGACGCTTATTCTTCGGCTCGTCCTTATCTTGTAACTGTATATGAGCACTGTGGGCACGTCCTAGCTGGTCCTTCTCCTCCATGACAAACTGCTTTTGACCATTAAAAGCCAAGATACCATTATTCTCATCCGCTTGAACCACTTGAGAGCTCACAGCCAAAGATTGTTTGCTAGTATCAACTGAAAATCCAAATCCTAAAGTAAATACTAATAGAAGAAGAGCAAATAAACAAATCCTACTATTTCTTTTTTCTTTCATCATCTTAACTCCTTAATTTTTCTTATCACTTTAATTATACAGGACCAAATCAAAGTGGATGATTAAAAATAAAGAATAATGATATTAGGTATCTTAGAGCTTGCTTAAAAACAAAAACACCCAATTTAATGGATGTTTCTTACCTATTATTTACCTGCTTTTTTACCTTGTTTTGTAAGATAAACTGTAGATATACTTAGTGCTGCAGCAACTCCGACAAGAAGGAAGACCGTTGTCGTATTAGACTTACCTTTTTCTTTTGAAGTGCTAGCTTGGCTTTCAGAACTCTTGGCCACCTGTTTTGCCTCAGTTGCTTTATCAATACGGGCGACATTCTTAGGTGTGTCATCCTTCTTGCTTTCCGCCAATTCTGACAAATCACTGCTAATCTCTTTGGCAACACCTTCAGAGCTTGTAAGTGATGCCGCTTCTGAGGCTAATGTTTCAGAGGCCATAACCGCCATAACTTTACTTGCAATCACATCCACAGACTTCTCATTCAAAAGAGAATTAAAGCGAATAGCTTCTGAGGCGAGCTGACTGCTTGTTACAGGGGTTTTTAGGTCATTGTTATAAGCGACCTGACTATTTGGCGCGATGCTGACAACTTCAGATGTACGTGCTGTTGTTGGAGCTTCAGAAACTTTGACATCAACCTGACTTGTTGAACCCTTTTCAATAACTTCTGAAGAAACCTCGCTAATCGGATCCTTTTGTGTACTTTCTGAAGTTGGAGATTTCTCTGGGCTGTCAGAAGTAATTGCTACGTCAACCTGACTAGTAGATGAAGCTACTGAAGTTTCCTCATTCTTTGGTGACTCAGAGGCTGGAGCAGTTGAGCTTCCCTCACTCTTTGGTGTTTCTGAAACTGAAGTCTCGGAAATCACCTCACTGTTGGATGCTTCGGAAACTGGAGTGCTTGAACCTACTTCACTCTTTGGTGTTTCTGATGCTGAAGTTTCAGAAGCCACTTCACTTGTTGATGATTCAGAAATTGGAGTACTTGAGTTTTCTTCACTCTTTGGTGTTTCTGATGCTGAAGTTTCAGAAGCCACTTCACTTGTTGATGATTCAGAAATTGGAGTACTTGAGTTTTCTTCACTCTTTGGTGTTTCTGATGCTGAAGTTTCAGAAGCCACTTCACTGTTAGATGCTTCAGAAACTGGAGTGCTTGAACTTGCCTCACTCTTTGGTGTTTCTGAAACTGAAGTCTCAGAAACTACTTCACTAGTTGATGTTTCTGAAACTGGAGTGCTTGAACTTTCCTTACTCTTTGGTGACTCGGAAACTGAAGTCTCTGAGATCACTTCACTGTTAGATGCTTCAGAAACTGGGGCAGTTGAGCTTGCCTCACTCTTTGGTGTTTCTGATGTTGAAGTTTCAGAAACCACTTCACTTGTTGATAATTCAGAAACTGGAGTGCTTGAACTTGCCTCACTATTTGGTGTTTCTGAAACTGAAGTCTCTGAGATCACTTCACTGTTAGATACTTCAGAAACTGGAGTGCTTGAACTTGCTTCACTCTTCGGTGCTTCAGAAATTGAAGTCTCAGAGACTGGATTATTGACAGGCTTTGGTTCAGGTTTTGTTGGAGAAACTGTTGAGACAGCCCCAACAATCGTCGCCTTATTGTCAATCGTATTATTAGATAAACGGATTTCTCCATTACCATTGTCACCCATCTCAAAGTTTTTGGTAATCACTGGATCAGCCAAGGTATTCAATAGTTTATTATCGTAGACATTGACATTCTTGATTGTTCCACGAACTTGTTGGAAATCAATGGCACCACGATGGAGGTTATAGAGGTCATTAGTTGTCCCTGAACGTAGAATGGTATTGTCATGAATCTTAATTCCAGAATCATTGAGGTCAAAATTGTGACCTGCAAAGACTGTGTTCACACGAATACCTGCTCCAGCAAAGACGTCCTTGATGAGGTTTCCTGAGATTTCATGACCCTTACCACCAAAAATACCGATACCAGCCGCACGCCAGCCTGATTCAATGGTGTTGTTGAGGAATTTATTATTTTCCTCGGCTGCGGCATTTGTCCCATCTGAAATACTTGACCAGATAGCCAAACCATCATCACCATTCCCACGGATGTTAGAGTTTTTTACCGTTGAATTCTTGGTTCCTTGAGCAAAGTTAATACCATCAGCCAAGTTATTACGGATACGAGCGTTTTCAATAACAAGACCGTCCGTATACTTCATATTTCCCGTCTGGTCGTAGTCTCCAATCCACATACCAACTTCAAAATGCTGAACCCAGATGTCATGAATTTTCGAATCCTTGCCAAGTGTTCCCGAAATAGCCTTGTACTGTGCATCCTCGTTATAACGAGAGGTCAAGTTGGAATCCATATAAAGATTGCTCAACTCAATACCATTACTATTATGACCGAAGACAATTCCACCACCATAGCGTTTATCACTTGTAAAGTGCAGTTGTGTATGCCAAACACCAGCACCTGAAATTTTTAGATTATCAGCTTCGATATTAACTTGTTTGTCGAAATTGAAACGTCCCTCTGGAATATAGACAGATTTTCCGCTAGCTTTAGCTTCCTCAACAGCCGCAAGTAGGGCAGCTGTGTCATCACTATCATCATTGGCAGATGCACCCTTATCCACAATACTGATGCTATTTTCACCTTGGGCAACTGGCGCTGGAGCCTGTTCTAGCTCAATAAAATCAATACCATAAGGGACATTGTCATCTTTCTTCTTAACCAAAGAAATCTTATCACCAGATTTCAATTGGATGTCCTTGAGGAGAAGACGTGTCTCATCAAAACGGAAGCGTGCACTTGATCCATCAACGACTTGATCATATTCGTGGTCACCTTTAAGGTACTGCCATGCTGAGTGAGATGACAAATCAAGATTACCAACGCTTGAACCATTAACCTGCACATCCAACTGACCTGATGCACCATCAGGTATTGTATAACGCACATTCAAAGCATTGGCTGGCTCGGTGACATTGAAAGTAACTGCTGCATCTTTTTTAGGAAGCTCGACATAAGTTTGGTTCGTCGCTTCCACGGCCGTAGATTCCATGTCAGTTGACTGTTGGATTGTAGCTCCATTTTCGATAGTCGCATTTTCTGCTTCATGAGTCGTGTAAGGCATTTTGGCACCGTAGGCATCTGTGTTATACTCCTTGCCTTGTCCTTGACCCTCAGTCGCATTGGTTAAGACATTTGCTGACGTTCCTTGATATTGAGAGGTGCCTGTCTCAATCACTTGATCGATGGTCGGAGTCTGCTCAGCTGCTTGAACAGTCCTTACCTGAGGTTGAGACGGCATAATATTGGCAGGCTGAGAAGCTTGCACACTCTCTGATGCTAGCTCTGAAGTCGCCAACTGAGCTGTTGAAACCGCTTGAGGGGCCTGCGCTTGATTTGAAGCATCAGTCAAGTCACTAATCGATTGTGCCTCGTCAGCCTGAACTGCTTGCCCATTGGCAAGGGCCATGAAGCCAATCAAAGCCGATGCTGCCCCAATGGAATATTTTCGGATGCTGTACTTTGGTTTTGTTTTACTTTCTCTAAACAAGTTAATTCTCCCGATACTTTTTTTCACAATCTCTCCATTTTAGTTTTAAGCTATTCTCGAACTAAAAACAGAGACTCTTAAATATTTGATGTACTTAATGATGCTGTTGTTTCTTTAATCCAAAACAAACCAAAACAAATTATAAGTCATGAGAACACAAAATAAAAGGCTAAGTAATCCATTTTAACAAGGCCTTAACAAAAATGTCATATTAGAAAGTTCAGTTATTCATTTCTAAATTATAGTCTAAAAATGTCGCACAAAAAGGTAATTTCTTTCACGTGTAAGAAAGAGAAAACTCTAAACTTCCATAAAGGCTTATTTAGCAAGATTTATCGGCTAAAACAATCAAATTGTATTAAATCTGTTTTCTCAGATTTATGTCAAACGTTTGACAGTCTTTTTTAATTTTACGATTCAAAGTATTATTTTCCGAATGTTTAAGTATTACAAATGTTAAATACCCAAAAATAAAAAAAGAGACAAAAACTGCCTCTGACTTTTCAAATAAATGTTTATTCCTAACTGATTCTTACGATAACAATGTCTCTAATTCTTCAACCGATAAACCAGTCACATCCGATACTACTTCTAACGACAGACCTTTTGACAGCATCTTACGAATCAGTTCTAGTTGTCCCTCATAACGACCTCGTTCTAACCCTTGTTTAAGTCCACGCTCTAGTCCTTGCTCTAACCCTTGTTCCAAGCCTTCTTCACGTGCTTCATCAATAGCTGTTTCCATAGTCATGTCATAATTTTCTTGAATACGTATGCGTTCATCAATCATCGCCTTTTCCTCCTGTGTCCAGCTGGATGAATCCAGTAATGAATCGGCATGCGTGACCGCTTGACTAGGTTCCTTAGAAAATGGGAGATTTCCAAAAAACTCTAGCCACTGCCGCCCTTCATCCTTGATATGCTTATCTTTATTATACTTATCCAACTCTAAAAAGGCAATCTGAAGAAGGTTCTGACGTTTCCCGTCCTTATAGTAAGAATACAAAGGCTTGCCCGTCCGACTATTGGCCATCCAATAAGTATTAATCGGGGACTCCTCATCTGGCAACAAGGTCTTTTCCAAGATAGCTATGCCATAGACTGGTTCCATCTGCTCGTACATCTTATGCGTCTGTCCTTGTTGGCGTAATTGTTGCACATTTTCCACCAGCTGGTTAGCCAAATAATAATGAAAACGATTGAGAAAATAATGCTGCTTACGCACCTGAATCTCAATAATAACCTCAGTTTCATCATTCAACTTAGCTCGAACATCCACTGACGTTGAGAAAAGCTCATCCTCATCAAAGTCCTTTTTATGAAGCTGTGTCCCCTCCAAAATCTGGGCATCTACAACATCCAAATCCAAAATATCTCGAATAAATGTCACCGTCACTTCAGGCAGGCTGAAAATCTTCTTAGCCATGATATCCAAGGTCGGTGAGACATGCTTGTGTCTTTTTTCCATTTACCTCTCCTTAAGAAAAAATAGAGGGTTGGTCCCTCTACTTCTATCTATTCGGGAAAAGTAAATGAAAGATGGAGTTACCCCTTAAATGCTTCCACAAAGGCCTTGAGTTCTTCGTCTGCTTCTGGTGTCGTTCCATGAAGCTGTCCAAGCATGTCAAGAAGGGAGGCTGTCTGACTTTCAATCGTCGCATTGGTCTGATTAATCTTAGCCACAATCTCGGTCAAGGGCTCCACTTCCTCTTCCTCAAAGGTATCCACATAGCGAGGAATATTAAGGTTGTAGTCATTTTCCACAATCTCTTCAAAGCTAGCCAGATGGGCGAACTTGTCCATATCCTCACGGCCCTTATAGGCATCGAGAATCTTCTCAATATGGGCATCCGTCATGATATTCTGGTTCTTGCCCTTATCAAACTCCTTAGAGGCATCGATAAAGTAAACATCTCGATTGGTGCGGTTCTTTTTGAGAATGATGACCGTCGTTGGAATACTGGTGTTAAAGAAGATATTAGCAGGCAGACCGATAACCGTATCGATAGCACCTTCTTCCAACAAAGCCTTACGAATAGTCCCCTCGGCATTACCACGGAAGAGCACCCCATGAGGTAGGACAATAGCCATAACACCATTGTCTTGTTTTAAGTGATAGTAACCATGCAAGAGAAAAGCAAAATCGGCCTTAGACTTAGGTGCCAGTTTCCCAAATGGTGAGAAACGAGGGTCATCCATAAAACCTGAGCTTGCAGACCACTTGGCTGAATAAGGTGGGTTCATGAGAACGCCGTCAAAGTTAGTCGGCTCTTGAGTTGGCCAATCCTCATCCAAGGTATCAGCGTTGTGTAAAAACTGATTTTCAATCGGCACACCATGCAGAATCATGTTCATACGTGCCAGGTTATAAGTTGAGGTATTCAACTCTTGACCAAAGTAAACCACGGTCTGTGGTTGACGTGAATACCGTTTGGCATTAAGCAAGAGCGATCCTGACCCCATAGTCGCATCGTAAAGGGTAAAGCCTTGCTTGTCCTCACGTCCTAAAAAGGCAATCTGCGTCATAAGCTTGGCAACAGGTTGCGGTGTATAGAACTCACCAGCTTTCTTACCCGAATCCGTCGCAAACTGACCAATCAAGTACTCGTAAGCATCCCCCAACATATCACCAGCATGACCTGCCACATCTAGGACTGCCAACTCTTTCATCACAGCCGCAACCGTCTGGTTTTGCTTTTGAGGAGTCGCTCCAAGTTTCTTAGAGTAGAGATCGATGTCTTCAAAAAGGTTTTCATAAAGCTCGTCACTCTGCTCAATATCACGGAAGCCCTGAGCCAAGTCCTCTAACTGAAAGCTTCCATCGTTCACTCGCTCCACTAAGGCCGTAAAGGTCAAGTCAGGATGAATGGCATAGCTCATCTCATCAGTGATAACTGCCAAGAGGTCCTCATGAGTCTCCTCATCCTCGTAGTATCTACGATAGACCGCCAGTGCCTCTTCCAAGCTCTCTGTCTCTTCCTCCATGGTCTCTGCCACGAAAAAGAGCATCTTGTCCGACAAATACTTGTAAAAGACCATGCCCAAGAGATAAGACTTGTAGTCATTGGCATCCATCTTAGAGCGGAGCACATCCGCTGAGTTCCACAGAGCTTGATAAAGCGACTGGGAGGTTTGTGTTGTTTCCATAGTAATTCTTTCTGATTTCTTTTAGACCTTTTCTTGCTCAAGTGGGACGACAGCGAGGGTCTTGCCCAGACTGGCTAAGACTTTCAAAACTGTGTCCAATTGAGGACTGGTCTTTCCTGTCTCCATCCGAGCGATAACCGGTTGACTGACCCCACTAAGTTCTTCTAGTTTCTTTTGGCTAATGCCCTTTTCATGCCGAGCTTCGATCAGCTCTGTCATAATCGCGACCCGCAGATCACTTTCCAGGATTTCTTCCTTGGTGAAGAGCTCTGCTCTCACATCTTTCCAATTGCTACCGATGGCACTATTCTTCATCTCTTAGCCCTCTTTCCTTCAAATCTTGCAACTCCCGCTTGGCTTTCTCAATCTCTCCTCTGGGTGTCTTTTGCGTCTTCTTGACAAAAGGATGCAGTAAGACAAAGCTCCCATCCAGCCAAGCCACGAATAAAATACGATCCCGCAAGGGTCTCAACTCCCAAATCTCCTCATCCAGATGCTTGATGTAGGGTTGGCCAGCACGGGTTCCATGCTGGCTCAAAAGTTCGATGTAGTCATTGAGCTTGTTGAGTTTAATTCGGCTGTCCTTGCTATTGTTACGAGCTAGCTCCCTCATATAGTCCAAGACCGGTTGGTTCCCCTGTTTGTCCTTGTAAAAATAAATAGCGTGCAAAAAGCAACCTCTTTTCGAATCAATTATAACTCCAAAGTTATTAAAAGTAAATACTTTTAAGTTATTAAATACTAAGCAACACCCTTTGAAAGAATCAAAGGGGCTCACTTATACTATTCGAAAAATGGTGTGCTTATGGATGCTGATAAGTGGAATTTTTGAAGGTTAGATAAACATATCTTGCAAGAGTTTCTTTTTCAGAGTTTCGAGCTGAGAAATTTTTTCTTGGTAAGAATTAATGAGGTTATCGAGGTTTGAGAAGTAGGTTCCGATGGCTTGTTGTTCAGTTACACTCGGAGGTAAGAAGATTTTCGTTTCTAATATATTCTTATTGTATAGTCGTTTTATTGTTGTTCCCTCAATTCCAGACCATTTTATTATTCCATAATATTGTTTCAAATATGAATTATCTAATTGCTGATCATGCTTTAACCATACTATATTTGAGTCTTGATAATAAGCATCTTCACCATTGTATACAACAGTTCTACCAATACTGCCAGATGCAGATATAAGGATATCGCCTATTTCAGGATAAGGATATTTTTCTTTATACTCTTTGAATTTTTCTTTAGAAATAAAAGCATCAGCAGTTCCTCCAAATGTTCCAATCTTGTAGAAAGGAATACCACCATTTTCACTAGTTTCATTTTTAAAAATACGTTTATTCATAGCAACAGAACCCAAACTACCTAATGTCTTTTCTTTCCACTCTCCTTCAAATCCATCCAAACGAATCTCAGGAATAGTCTGTCCAGCTTTGGGAAACATCTTGGAGAGCATGGTCGCCTTGAGAGATTGGTAGTTGGCGAGATTATTCTTGTAGCTAGTCAGAAGGTCGTCGAGGGTTCGGAAGAAAGAGCCAATGGCGGATTGTTCCGAGTAAGATGTCATGCCAATCTTCCAATTTCCATATTCTTTCCCATTAATCCCAGGTTGACCTGACCGTTGTGAAGTAATTTCAATAAATTGCTTATACTTATCAGTAAGCGTCTGTTGAAAAACAAAATTCCCATCATATGAATCACATAATCTTGCTCGGATTAAGAAACCAGCATAATAGACTTCACCATCTGATTCTCTGTAAAGATAGGTTTTTCCAACACTTGCACCAGTACGTGCGAATAGGAGATCATTGATCTGCAATTTATAATTATCATAGTCTTCTTCAGTAAAATCAACATCTGGAGAACTAAGTTTATCAGTTAAAAACAATCTAGAAGAATCATCTATATCTGTGATTCTAAGATATTTATGAATACCATCGAAATCCTTTGCAGAAGCATTTAAACCATATTCAATAGAACTGGATATTTCACCAAGTATTTTATATTTCCACTTGTCATTAAAATTCATAAACCTAATTTTGGGAATTTTAAAATTATTCATTAGAATTTTCCATTCTATATTCATTTGCATACTTAATTACTAAATAGTGATTATCTAATTTTGCCTTCTCTATAATATATACTTTATAATCACCATTTGAAATAATTTTATCTATATTTTTTACAATAACTAGCTTGGTATCAGAGTTAGAACAGTCCATCATATTTGATAGTTGATTTAATATAATCTGATTAACTATGTCATATTTAGTTAGTTTAATTAACAAATCTGTTGCATTCATCTTAACATTTCTAGAATAATGTTTGGTCATGTTTAAACAAAAATAAGTACAAAACATAATAAATTCATTATTCGGAGAAAATTTATCAAACTCGAAAATTATTTGTAAAAATGATATTACCCTCTTAATTTCAAATATATTTTCATCAGATAGTTTGAGTATATCGTTAATAACAAGATTATAATTACCATCAAGAATACTTTTCATTACATTCAGTTGAATAGATAAAATAATTGGATTTTCGTCAATTAAATCACTATGTACTAGCAATGTATCTCTATCTAGTAGGAATCTATCAATTAATTCTTCCCAATTATATTTATGAGGCTGAGAAAAATAAATGAGAAATAAAAGATTAAAAGCAGAAAATTTATCTTTTAAAAATTGATTATCAGAGATAATAGTTTCCCTACAAACATCAACTAATTTATTAAAGATAGTTTTAGATAACTTTACATTGTCTATCTTAATAATATTAAATATAGTTTGAAAATTATTTACTCCATAAAATGAAAAGATTCCATCCTTCCCTTGTGTCTTGTTATAAGTAATTATATCATCAATAAAATCGCCAATATATTTTTCAGGAGAAGCATCATGTCCTAATTCAATTTTCACCTTTTCTTCTAATTCGGAATTGCTTTCTCTAATATTATTTAATAATTCAGTATTATCAATGCTAGAACTCTTTAGAAATCGAATAACAGCATCTCCATAATTCTGATATATATTTTCCTTATCACCATTTTTTAAATAATCAACAACTTTTTCCTGAATCTTATCAGGCAGACTACTATAGTCAATGAGAGATAGTAAAGAAAACGAACTATCATAAAAACGATGCATTCTTTTTTCAAAGATTGTATCTAGAATAACAATAATATCCAAATAGCTAGATCTATTTACTATTTTCTTTAAAGCCTCAAAAATTGGCTTTTCTAAATTTAATTCACTATTATCTTGATACAACCATTTTATAACTTCACCTTTAAATTCAATAAGACTTGAGTTTAATTTAAATTCATCAAAGTAATCAGAAAAATATTGCAGTAAATAACATAAGGAACGTAACCGATTATTTTGAAACTCGATATTACGTATCATTTTTAGAGCAAATTCAATCTCTTCTGGTCCAATAATTTCTATTATTGATTCAGATTTTAGAATATAACTTACTAATTCTTTATCTGAAGTTGTTATAGCTAAACCAAATAATTCTATCTTAAACTCATAATCATCATACATTCCTACAAGTGTTCTTAATAATACTTTCATCAAAATTTTGACGCGTTTTAAATGAGTAATAGAACCATAGCTAAGAGATATCATGAATGACTCCGATATCCATTGAAATACTCCAACATTACATAGATTATAATTTCTTACAGATTCTAAATAAATATTATCGACATGAAATTTATTAATCTTCTCGAAAAACAAAGTTTCTTTTCTATCTAACAACGGAAAATAAATTGGCTCTTTTGAGTTGTCTATATATTCTTGTCCACTATTTTTTCTCAACCGATAATTTTTGTACTCTCCTTTTTCATTTTGAATATTTCTTAAATCTATTGCTAAATTATTAACTAACCATATCGGAATACTACTATTACCAGCTGATTTCTTTATAGTTTCAGATAAAATGGATATTGCATCATCTAGATTACCCTTAAAGTATAACTTTAAAGCAATGAATCTTTGAGTTAAAAAGTCTTTTAATTCCTCTTCAGCTTTTAAAATAAAATACTCCTCTAGAAAGTCAAAATTAATATCCTTGGATTTATTTTTACTAAAAATAAATTGGAAAAACTTTATTATCTCCTGCTCAATGTTTGATAATTTATTTTCATCTTGTGATAAGTTCAACTGAAACATTTTGAAAAGATATTCACATAACACTTTTGATTCTTTTGAAATATCAAGAATTGTTGAAGAATACTTATCTGTATTTATATCAGAGATTTTGTAATCAACAGCATCACTATTTCTATAACGATAATAATAAATAATATCTCCAGTAATTGATTCAATTACTGTTTCCGGAATCTGATCGAACGTAGATATGTCTGAATACTTTTCTTTGGCATCTAGATCTTCCTGCAACTGAGTCCTATCACTAGAATTTTCAGTACAAAAGAAATATAAACACTTTTTATTATACTTTTTTGCAGTGTCAATTTCCTTTAAAACTGAGGGACTGATTCCATCTTCATTATCAATGATAAACAAGCATACGTCACAAGTTTTTACATGATTTATATAAAACTCCTCCGATTTAACACTGCGACTTCCCTCTTCTTCATAACATATTGAATTCATTAAAGGTGAATCATTAATGAGTTTAGAGAGTCTTTTACGCATATCTCTATACTTCCCATCACATTTAGAACTTATAAAAACTTTAATCGGGGCTTTTACTTTTTCCATCATTTCCTCACTATTAAATATAGTAAACAATTTTATTTAGATTATTGAATATTCTATTGAAGCAAAGTGCTAATTTCTATTTATTATTGTTGAATAGTAATCTTAGACTGATCCTCCTTTCGAATCATTATTACGACATTAGAGTTGAGTTTATTTTTATGAAGTTCAAAAAATTGAATCATAAATTTCAACAATTGATTCGAATCATAATTCAACTTTGACAATCCGCTTCCAATTAACGGCATATAAATTGGACTACCATTTGAATTCTTCCATATATTTTCAACTATTTGATTTAACACAATAAGATAATCTAAATCCTCAGTAATGGCAGTTTTATTTTTCTCAATTTTTGAAAATGCGATAAAATGAAATCTTACTGTACCAATTACAACAAGTGCTACACTCCCAACAGGATATCTCTTGTATTTTCCTTTTGATTTCCCACCAATACTGACATCATTTCCAATATTCTCAGCCTCTATATTTTGTTCTTTCAAACTTTTTTCAATATTACGATTTAGTTCCTCCTTTGAAATCAAATCATTCTGAAATAGATATTGCATTATCTGCCCATGTACAGAATTAGAAGAAATAACCAAATCATCAATTATCGTATCATAACACCGATTAACAGGAACAACGATATTAACATTACCTAAACCAATAGAATCTAGAATGTTACCATATTTTCCTATGACAGTATAACCATTATTCTTAAAATAATTGACCTTCTTTTGATATTTTGTACGTAAAAATGCATAAAAAACTGATATTCCCAAAATTAAAATGATTGTACCAATTATTTTAATTACCATCATAATAATATTCTTATCTTTGAAAAGTTCGCTAAAATTTATAAATGTTGCTAACAAAGATAACATGGTTAATATACCAGTAAATACATTTTTTGATAATTTAAATATTGGTTTATACATATGATTCAATTTCCATTTTCTCTATCTCCCCACTCTCAATGGTTCAATCACCTCTTCGATGAGTTTGGTGTAGGCTTCTTTGATGTGTTTTTTGTAGCTGAGCGGGTTAAGGGCATCAGCTGTTTCTGCTTTGTAGTCTTTATAGCGCTGGCTCTTGGTGAGCTGGCTTTCGCCAGACTGCTTCTTAGCACCTTTACGATAGTGTTGGACATAGTAACGAAGTTCATCGAGTCCGACATACCATTTTCTGGCAAAGCATTTGAGATGGTCGTCGATAATGGCTTCAATCATAGTATCCAAGACGCCAGTGATCGATTCTCCTTGGTAATCTTTAGGATTGGCTTGGACTTCTTTCCACAGGTTTCGGATGATTTCGGATAGTTTAGGATTGGTGCGTTCCAGACTCTGGATATAGTTATCAACCGTTTCGATATCCTTGTCACTGAGGGCCTGTGGACTATCCTCTTCCTGCTGAATCATACTTTGAATCAGTGTCAGGATGTAAGCATAGTTAATCTCGTCGACTTGGACGGATTCCAGTTCGTAGTGGATGTCAAAGAGATTATCATCACCATCGTCTTCAGCTCGGCTTTTGAGCTCTGCTAGGATATTTTGATAGATTCCTAGATAGGTTTCAAGCTTTTCATCTGATAGTCCTGTCTCCGCATAGATAGCCGCTTCATCGTATTCGCTATAGACACGGATAGATGCCAGATACTTGTCAAAGGTTTGGTATGCCTTGGCAATGCGACGGAGTTGTGGGCTAGTGGCCTGCTCAATCGTGATGACATAGTTTTCCACATCTTCCACTTTTATTTGAAAGTCTATCCAGGCCTGGATGAAGTTGGCTTTTTCTTCATCCCAATCTGGGGCAGTGACGTCATTTTCACCACCGTTTGAGTAGAGCTTAAGGGCATTATCCACAGCCTCTTTAAAGGCCTCTGGTCTTTGGAAGGTGATGATATGACCATAACGCTTTTTACTGTCAAAGATGCGGTTGGTACGGCTAAAGGCTTGAATCAAATCCTGTGGACGCATGGGCTTACGGTCGATAAAGAGAGTGGATAGACATGGGGCATCAAAACCTGTCAAAAGACGGTCAACGACGATAACCAAATCCAACTGCTCATTGCGAGGAATATATTTATCTAACTTTCTGGCTAAACGATTGTTGATATCCGTGTTGAAGCCACGCAAATCAGCCATATTAAAATGGGTCCCATACTCTTGATTGTAGTCGTCCATGACCTGTTTCATGTGGTCTTGGTAGGCGATAGACTCTTCTTCATTTTCCGACACTGAGTAGGTGACCGTCACCTTGGGAAAGTCGGGTAGCACGCGCTTAACTCGCTCTGACACCTTGACACGTTCGTGTCCTGCCTTGATACTCTTGAGCAAATTGTAATAGGCCTGAGCTTGTGGAATGGACTTAACGGTTAAGATAGCCTCGTAGGTCTTGCCCACACCATTTGGAAAGCCCAACTGTTGATAACTTTTGTTTAGGATAGCATCCAAGACTTCCAGCATGTGTTCTTTATCTTCATAGACAGAGTCAGGAAGATCTTTCTCAGAAATCGGCGAAATAATAGTATTCCGATAGTCCACCTTGAATCCCAGAACAGCTCCGTCATGGATGGCTTCTTTGACCGTATACTCATGGAGGCGTTCGCCATATTGTTGATGGGTAGTTTGTGCCAAATCACCTAATTGCTTGCGTTTATTTTCCTTGAAAATCGGTGTACCTGTAAAGCCATACCAGAGCGAATTGTGGAAAAAGCCCTTGATGTCTTTTTGGGTCTGAGGCGTAACCGCACGGTGACACTCATCCACAACGAAAGCTACACGGAGATTCTTGATTTTTTCCGAATCCTTTTGGTATTTACCTTCTCCAAACTTGCGCATCATAGTTGTGATTTTCTGGATAGTCGTCACAATCACACGCTTATCATTTCCTGCCAAACGCTTGACCAAATCATGGGTATTGTCCGTTTCGTCGATGTCAATGACATCATTAGCAGCGTAGGAAAGAAAGGATGACGTTGTCTGCTGGTCAAGGTCCCTACGGTCCACGACGAAGATTGTCTTTTGAATGGCTGGAATCTGCAAGAGGTTGCGAGCCACCTTGTAGGAGGTTAGGGTCTTACCAGAACCTGTGGTATGCCAGATATAGCCAGATTCCTGACGACGAGAGGCATCTTGAACAGACTCGATGGCATGGATTTGATAGGGACGTAAGAGGATGAGGGCTTTTTTACTATCGTCAATAACAGAGTACTGCATCACCATCTGATGGGCACGTGGAATAGACAGGACTTCGTGGGCAAAGTCCATGAGACTGGTCATAGGTTTATTGTCTTTATCCACCCAAGATGTCAAGAATTGTTTATTAAGCTTATCCTCTCGTGCAGCTGCGATATAACGTGTATCTACTTTATTCGTCACAACAAACATCTGAAGGGCCGAATAGATGCCACGTAACTTTCCTTCACGGTCATACTTTTTGATTTGATGAAAGGCATCCAAAAAGGCCACTCGTGGACTCTTGAGCTCGATATGGATAAGAGGAAGACCATTGATCATCAGCGTCGTATCTAAACGACGGTCCTGATCTTGTGGATAAGCCTTATCACGTTCTACTTGATTGACCACTTCGTAACTGGATTTTCCAGCAGCGATATTGTCACGCCAGATGACAGAAAGTCGGATAGTCCCAAGGCTAGCATCTTCACGCTGTACCTCGACTTTGGCAATACCATTTTCACCAGCCAACCACTTAGCAGCTTCATAATAGTTAATGAAGTTAAGCTGGTTCTTGATTTGGCGCTTCTCCTGCTCGGTCAAGGGATGGTCAGCAAGTAGGGCAACGTTATTTTGCGCTAACTTCTCAAAAAAGTTGTCCCATAATTGATCTTCATTTTTTAAGTCTGGGCGATAGGTCCACTGGCTCTCACCAGAGGTTAACTGCTCGATTAATTGACGTTCTATCTCAAGTTCTGGAGTAACTGGTGGCATGACTTATCCTTTCAACATTGTCGTAATCCCTTACATTATAGCATTTTCACGGGTTCTTTCATAGTTTTGGGAAAATTCAAACAAAAAAACACGGCCCGAAGGTCATGTTTTTATCATCTATTTATTCCCCCCTATGAATCGTAAACCCTGTGGCTTGTTGGTTAGCCATGATGGTCATATCTGAAATTTGGACACGTCTTGGTTGCTTGGTGACATAGAGGACCGCCTCCGCAATATCTTGGGCTTGGAGGGCTTCCAAACCTTGATAGACCTTGGCTGCCTTGTCCTTGTCACCGTGAAAGCGAACTTGAGAAAAGTCCGTCTCAACAATACCTGGCTGAATGGTTGTCACCTTGATATCTGAGGCGATGGTATCAATACGAAGGCCGTCGCTAAAGGTCTTCACTGCAGCTTTAGTAGCTGAATAAACAGCGGCGCCCGCATAAGCATAGATGCCTGCTGTAGAGCCCATATTGATGATATGGCCTTCATTCGCAGCTACCATACTTGGCAAAATCTGACGTGTCACCATCATCAAGCCCTTGACATTGGTGTCGAGCATGGTCAGCAGGTCCCACTCTTCGTAGTCTTGGTAAGCTGTTAGGCCTAGTGCCAGGCCTGCATTATTGACTAAGACATGGACTTGCCCCGCACTTTTGAGAATGGCTTGGCAAACATCCTTGACCATCTCCATATCTGTGACATCCAGGGCAAAGATCCAAACTTTTTGGCCTGGATAGGTTGCTTGGAGCTCTTCTTTCAAAGCTTCTAAGCGCTCCACACGGCGACCTGTCAAGATAAGGCTAGCCCCCTCTTTGGCAAAGGCACGCGCTGTTGCTTCGCCAATTCCTGAGGTTGCGCCTGTAATAAGTACATTTTTAGTCATCATATTCTCCATTTCTATAGTTCAGCTGCCCCTAATCGCTATTAGTTAATTCACTCAATTTCTTGATAAAATCAGGAAGTTCTAGCTTAGGCAGGCTAGGTTTCTTGTTCCCTGACTTCCAAAATATCCAGAGTAACTGGTTGAAACCGTCTTGAAGAACCTTCTTTTGTTGGTCAGTAAGATTGCCAAATTCTTGCAATAACTGACCTAGCTTAGGAAGAGTTTTTATCCCAAGATCGTCTAGACTTTCAATTCCAGAATCAAGAATGATATCAAAGAATAAATCACAGACTTGCTTGAGTTGTTGATTTGGCAAGGTCTCAATCCATTCTTGGAAAGTTTCTTCCAAGCGTTGACTCATCTCTGTGGGCTGATTCACATAGATAAAGTCCCTGCTCTCCGGGTCAACCTGCCAAAGTAAGGCATTATGTTGAGCGATACCTACACCTTCCGATGCTACAAGTTGAGCTGGCATATCCCAATAGAGCATAACCCCCACGACAGAGTCTTGAGGTCTGATAACTGTCATCTTGGCTTTCACCTCTTGGTAAGAAGGCTTTTCTAAGAGTGATTTCATCAAACCTGGTGAATCCAGGAGCAAAAGCTCTGCTATTTGCTCACGTAGAGCAGTCGAGCTTTGAACAGCTGAATAGAGGGCAAGATTACCACCCTTGGAATGTCCAGAAACAGTGATATGTCCACTGAGATTAGGCAAGTGCTCAGACAGAAAGGCAATAGCTGAGCGATGGGCTGGAATTTCTCGACTATAGGTCAGCTGAAAGTCCTCCTTCCAACCAATGACACTATCATCTGTCCCACGAAAGACAATATGTTGGTAGTCCAGTTCAGGCAGGCTGAAAATCATGGCTGCAAATTGCTTTTCGACTTCCTTGTCCAAGACACTACGGTAGCTACTTAGACTAAGTCCAGCGAAACGTCTCGACCTAACCATAGCTTCAGCTAGTTCCACCCGTTCCTTAGTCACCATGAAGCTATAGTCTGGATTCAGGTCCTTACCATCGGTATAATCATGTAAATTGATGGTCTTCTGTAAGTCACTTGCTGAGAGCCATTTTTCATAAGTCAGGTAGCCAATCTCATTGATGCAAACCTTATCCAAGATATTTAGAGGCTCTTGATCAAAGGTAAGTTCCTTTACCTTTTCAAGATAATCGATTAGATTGGACATAGTAATCTCCTTGAAGTCTTTCTTACTTTGATTTTACTAGAATTTTCAAAAAATTGTTAGTGAAAAATGTGATATGATAAGAGAGATTATTTATTAGGAAAAGGAAACCTATGACTATTTCACGATTTTACCGTATTTTACTAGCTCTTTGTGGACTGGTAGGAGTCTCTATCCAAATCCATGATGATGGTTGGGGCATGCTACTCTATTACACCGTTTTGTCCAATATCCTCGTCTTTTCTAGTTTGATTTTCTTTATCATCTATGACTTCAAAAAAGGAGATGCGACGACTAACACAAAACTCTTGCGTTACAAGGGTGGCGTAACCATGGCCATCCTCATCACTGGAGTCATCTATCACATCCTCTTGGCTCCTATTACAGAACCTGAGAAATTCTGGACCCTCCGCAATTTCTTGGTTCACTATATTGTCCCTTGGGGATTGGTGCTTGATACCCTCATTTTCGATGCTAAGAAAGCCTACCGTCTCCGTGAACCAATTTACTGGTCAGTGGTCCCTCTGTCTTACTTTGCCTTTGCCCTTCTAAATGGCTTGGTTCTAAAACTCCCAATCCCAGGTGCCAAAGATAGCCCTTTCGCCTACTTCTTTATCAATGTCAATAAATTTGGTTGGAACAAGGTTTTGGTAAATGTCCTAGTCATCAGTGCCGGGTATATCGCTGTCGGCTATCTCTTGTACCTCTTGAAAAAATTTATCGGTCGTAAACCAGCATAAAATACAAACTGAGCTCCAAAAGGAACTCAGTTTTTTCTATTGCAATAAACCCAATTTCTCAAAAGCCTTGTAGAGGCCATCAGCTTCAACATCGTCTGTCACAAAGTCTGCCATAGCCAAGATTTCTGGCCCACCATTTCCCATGGCAACCCCAACCTCACAGTATTCCAACATAGGGATATCAATCTTGGCATCACCAAAAGCAATGGTCTCCGAACGCTCAGCCCCCAAATGTTCCAAAAGGACATCGATGGCATTGGCCTTGTTAATATCCTTAACACCTAGATCACCAAACAAGGCTGTTTCACCTCGACCTCCCCAAGTATGGGCTTCAAGCTGTGGAAAAGCTTCTTTTGAATCTAAATGGTCCTGATAGGATTCTAAAACGAAACTGACCTTGTTTAGGTCATCACGGTAGAGTTCTCTACCATACTGAAGGCCATGAAGAAAATCTTCTGGTTCTTTCCCCTCAACAGACGCTACAGATTGCCCCTTTTGAATAGCGTAAGTCTTAAGCGTCTCACGTGCCCGCTCCCGAAAATCAGGACTGGCAAAGAGACCGTTATTACTCTCAAGATAAAAAGCTAGATGACGTTGGGTCAACCAATCCACAATCTTAGCCGCATCTTCCTTAGAAATCAGCTCATGCATGAGGACTTGGCCATGATGCTCTACATAAGAGCCATTACCACCAATCATCCTATCCAAGCCAATTTCCCATAATTCTGGCTGCATTTCTGCCTTACTACGACCAGTACAAACATAGACCAGATTGCCCTTTTCACGGGCCTGACGAATAGCCTTGATTGCTGATTCTGGAATGCGGTTATGATAATCCACCAAGGTCCCATCAACATCTAAAAAAATAAGTTTTGACATGTTTTCACCTCGAGTCTTCTTTTACTTTATTATACCCTGATACTGCTACAGGAGATACTACTATCCTTGGACAAACTGATACTATCCTACGATAGTATTGTCTCCAATCCAATGCATTGCCATTTTGCATGAAAGAAGCTATGATGAAAGTATGAATGATTTAAAAACACTACTGAATCACCTGCCCTATAAATTAGCAGCCTATGATGCCCAAGGAAACTTTCTCTATGACAATGGTGGCGCTGACGGTAGTTTCTTCCCCCGTGAGTCTGAAAATCTGCCTGATTGGATCATGTCTGAAGTGCTAGCCTCTCCTACCAAAGAAAGAAGTTATCAGATTCCAACAGACAGTTTTGATCAAGTCCTCATCCAAACCTACCAAGCTGCTATCGACAACGAAGGAAAGGTACTAGGATTTTGGGAAACCATTTATGATTTGAAGCAACCTCTCAAGACCTATCTGGATAACTCTGCTCAAGCTCTTGTCGCCTGGTCTGATGCCACTAGTGGCGCTAGTTTCAAGGAGGAAACTGACTTTTAAGCTAAATTTCTTGCTTTAATAAATGAAAAATTCACTTAATTCAAGGATAGCTCAAAACACCTTTATTTATAAAATGTGCCTAAGTCAGCACTACAAAGGCTTTTTGGAAATCAGTCACTTTAATATCTCTCACAGAATTTATAAACATTCTATTTTGCATTTTTGCGCTATTTAAGGTAGAATGGGAGTAATGAGAAAAAGAATAAAACCGATCGTTGTTTACGTGGTTCTAGCTCTTTTAGGATTAGCATTAGTTATTGCAAATATTCACAATACGTCCAAACAACAGGCGCATCTTCAAAACGTGAAATCTGCTATTCCTTATGCTACTACACCAAAAACAACAACCAGTAGTACATCTAGCAGTTCCGACGAGGAGCTGATACTCAATCCCATTATCGACCTTTCAGGGTGGCAACTACCTCAGGATATCGATTACGATGTCTTGTCAAATCATATTTCTGGTGCTATCGTCCGCGTCTTCGGTGGATCACTGATTAGTAAGGATAGCAATGCCGCTAGTTCGAATGGGGTCGACAAATCTTTTAAAACACATATTAAAGAACTCAAAAAACGTGACGTTCCAGTTGCCGTCTATTCCTACGCTCAAGGTACTTCTGTCAAGGAGATGAAGGAAGAAGCTCGTATTTTCTACAAAAATGCTTCTCCATACAAACCGACTTATTACTGGATTGACGTCGAAGAGGAAACCATGTCTAACATGGAGCAAGGTGTCCAAGCCTTTCTCGCTGAGCTCAAACGACTTGGAGCTGAAAATGTTGGTCTCTATATTGGTGCTTATTTCATGCTCGAGCAAGAAGTTTCAACTAAAAACTTCGACGCTGTTTGGATTCCAGCCTACGGTACCGATTCTGGTTATTACGAGGCTTTACCAAACACTGAAATCGACTATGACCTTCACCAGTATACGTCTCAAGGAAGCCTTCCAGGTTTCGACAACATCCTAGATCTTAACCAAATCAATCCAGAGAAAAACAAACGTAAAACCTTTGAAAAACTCTTTGGTAAGATTAAGCAAAAACCAACTAAAAATAAGAAGACTACTTCGACAAGTTCATCTAGTAGTCAGTAAAAACCAGTGTCTAAGGCACTGGTTTTCTTCTTGTCAAATTGGTTTAGGCGTGTTCGGACGAATGTGTTATAATGGATGGTAGAAATGTATAACTTTAAAAGGAGATATGACAATGGCTAAGAAAGGCAAAGTCAAGAAAACCTTGGTTGACCAAATTCTTGATAAAGCTAAAATTGACCATGATAGCTTATCCTTCAATGGTTTAGAAGGAGAGCTTCCAGAAGATGTGGCACGTGAGAGCATTTATAAAACCCTCGCCCTTAAGGGAGATAAGACAGGACCAGTCATCGGCATCGTCCCTATCACCGAGCACCTGTCTGAAAAGAAATTAGCTAAAATTTCAGGGAACAAGAAAGTTCAAATGATTCCACAAAAGGATCTCCAAAAAACGACTGGCTATGTTCACGGAGCCAACAACCCAGTGGGAATTCGCCAAAAACACAATTTCCCTATTTACATCGATCAGTCTGCCCAAGAAGCTGGTTTCCTTATTGTCTCAGCGGGAGAAATTGGGCGCTCTATCCGTATCAATAGTCAAGAACTTGCTGATTTTGTTAATGCTGAATTTGCTGATATTAAGGAGTAATCATGAAACTGTATTTTGTACGTCACGGTAAAACTGAGTGGAACTTGGAAGGCCGACTTCAAGGCGCCAAGGGAGACTCGCCTTTGCTTAAAGAATCTGTTGAACAAGTACGTGAGCTAGGTCACTATCTTAGTGACACTCATTTTGACTTGGTCTTCTCAAGTGACCTACCACGTGCTAAAAAAACTACAGAGCTCATCATGGAGTCTCAAAAACCTAAAGCTAAAGTTACCTACACTAAAGCTTTGCGTGAATGGCAGCTTGGCAAACTGGAAGGACAAAAAATTTCACTCGTTCAGGCCATCTATCCAAAAGAAATGGATGCCTTCCGTCATAACCTAGCCAACTTCCGTGCTAATGACTTCCAAGCTGAATCTGTTTACCAGACAACCAAACGTGTGGCCGAATTTGTCAAAACACTTAAAGATAGTGATGCTAAAAATGTCCTCATTGTTGGTCACGGAGCTAACCTAACAGCTTCTATCCGTACCCTCCTTGGTTTTGAACCGGGTCTTCTTCGTAAGGCAGGAGGTCTGGACAATGCTTCTGTCACTATTCTCGAAACCAATGATTTCGAGCACTTCACTCTCAAATGTTGGAACGATACATCTTATATGGATGAACAAAACAAGATTAGCTAAATCATTGACTGACTTCATAAGACAAGCGATCCTGATTAAGGGTCGCTTTTTTGCACTCAAAAAGCTCTTAAAGCTATTACTTTAAGAGCTTCACTTCCATTATTTCCAACTCGGTTCCTCTGGCAAACGGTCTAATTCAACACCAAATCCTCGAGCCAAATCATTTAATTCCTTTTCAAAAACGTCTAGTTCCTGTAAGACAAGATCATACTGTCCCTCAGACAATAAACGCTTAAAACGAAGACCACGACTCAAGACAAATTCCATATATATTTTGACATCTCCAGAAACGTGTTCCCAATAGTTATTAGCAAACTCTCTTTGCTTTTCTTCAGCATTTAGGTGATCCACTAATGCATAATAGGAATCCCAAGCAACGCACTTCATCTGCTCGGCATCTCTAACACCTTCAAAGAGATCGTCACGTTTGGCTTTGAGTGATTCTACCTCTTTTCTCAAAGCCTCACGTTCAGCACTTAGTGCTTCAATATCATGTTTTAAGTTGTTGATTTCTACCATTTTCAAACTCCTTATCTCACGTTCTAGACAATAAAACGGCCACACGAGGCCGCTCTATTTATCTTCCATATTTCATACGAAGGATTTTTTCCTGATTAGCATTCAAACGAAGAAGGATAACCACTTTATCAATACTCATATTGCTCTCAAGAAGACGTTCAGCCGCCATCATAAGACCATTATTGATACCTAGTTGAAGGACTGGATTTTCATTATCATTGATATCAAAGATATATTTATTATTTGGAAGGTCGAAAAGGACTTTCACCGCTCCAAAGAGTTGCTCAAAACTATCAATTTCCAAGTCAAAGACTGGCTTAGTACCTGGTTTTAGGCTACGACCACGGTGGTTAAACCACATAGAATGCCAGCCACCATTGAAGGCCCCCATGACATCATTGTCATAAGAATCTCCAACATAGAGCGTCGTCGATGGATTCATGTCAAATTGCTCAGCTGCGAGGTTGAAGATTTCCTTCTCAGGCTTTTGGAAACCTGTCGCCTGACTGACGATGACACGCTTAGGATCAACGTAATCATAAAGTCCCAACTTCTTAACCTTTTTAAGTTGGTGCTCTGTTGGTCCATTGGTAATAATCCCCATAGGCACATTTTTTTCCTTGAGGAAATCAAGGGTCATGCGCATTTCATCAAGCATGGTGATGTTTTCCAACTCATGCTCGTAAACCTCTTGGAAATGGTTGCCCGTTTCTTCATCAATTTCACGGTAGCCAAACTCCAAAAGGGTCTCTTTACAGCGCCAAAAACGGAAATACTCGGTTGTCCACTCACCTGCCATTACACGTGGAAAACCAACATCAGAATAGTGGCGGAAACGAATGTAGGCTTGATTCATGTGACTCATATCAAAGTCAGGGAAACATTTTTCCATGGCAATACGATAAGGTGCCTGTTGGTCATAAATAGTATCGTCAACGTCAAAAACAATAGAGGTAATCATCTGTCCGTTCTTTCTTATATCATTCTCTTGTCAGAGACTTAGGTAAATTAAGGGGTCTAACAACTAAACTGAAACATCAGACACTCCTAGTGAAATACTAAGTCTTGCAAAAGTAAGCTTTAAGTCAACTGTCTTGTGGCAATCTTACTCGTCTGTTTTTTATCTGAATGCAATTGCCCAAACAGTCTTATTATACCGTTTTTGCCCTTTCTTTTCAATTTTTGACCCCACTTAAGAAAAGATTATTTGTGTTTTGAAGATAGAAAAGGGTTTGGAACATTTTGTCCCAAACCTAATGAATCTTGTCATATTCAGACACTTATTTAATTTCTTTGAAGGTCATTTTTTGTTTGACTTCACCCTGACCACCCTTGGCAATCTGGTAATAGAAATCTTTTGATGTGAAGTGGTCACCATAAGCAAAGACCTTGTTGTACTGCCATTGTGACAGTTGATCATCCTCTTTTTTACCAAGAGTCAATGTTGTCTTTGTCACACTGTATTCCCACTTAGCTGTTTGGTCATTATAGGCCTTGTCAAAGTCAGTCTGACTCTTAGCAGCATTAACCACTGTCGTACGATCTTGACTCACAAGTGCCTTGTTCCCACCTTCTTGGAAGGCTACATACATGACACGATTATTGACCTCACCGTTTAGAGTACTTGAGTATTGGTAAACCTTACCAGGTACAACACTATCCAAATGGTGTGTTCCCCAGTAATAGAAAGCACCAAATCCAGCTCCCGTAACCAAGAGACAAGCAAGAACAACACTAATAATGATATTTCTCTTTGACATGTCTTGCCCCTCTCTATTCGTCACCAGTTAGGTCAGAGAAAGTTGCCTCTGAGTCTGTTTCAGTGTGGCTTGAAGAACTTGATGATGAACGTTCAACACTTGATGAACTTGAACTCATGCGTGTTTCTGTTTGAGAATCATCACTTGATGAAGCCTTAGATTCTGAAGATTTCTCAGTGCTTGATGATGAACTTTCTTTTTCCTTGTAAACATCAACGTTGAAAGCCCACTTATCACCCTTATAACTTACCTGAATTTGAGCATATTTTGCCTTAATAAGATCTGACAGCTTACCTCCGTTGCTAAGGGTGTCGTAAATCTTTTCAGCGAGAGCTTTCGCATTAGCTTCCGTTTTGGCACCATCTTTAGGTCCATCAACAATATCTTTAGCTTTTGGCGTTTCACCTTCAAGGTAAAGGGCTTTGCTTTCAGTGTCCTTCTTAGCTGTAGCATTTGCACCATTCTTATCACCTTCATGTGAGAAGAATGTCCATGCAGGACTACCTGAGCGTTTTTGTTGATATACTTGTTCGAATTCACTTTGAACCTTATCTTGGAAAGCATCATCAGTCAATTCTTTTTCCTTAGAACTTTCTGTACTTGCTTTGCTTTCACTACTGCTTGCTGTTGAGCTTGATGCAGAAGATGATGATCCACTTGTTGAGCTTGATGAAGCATCTTTAGATTCTGATGATGTTGAAGATGATTCCTTGCCATCTTTAGAATCTTTAGTATCTTTGTCTTTATCGTTGTTATTGTTAGTCGTGTTGTTTGAGAATGAAACGCTATTGTCAGAATTATCTGGAGCGTAAATCACTGTATTCTTAGAATGGTCATCAGAGACAAAAGTGCTGTTATTGATAATCACTCGGTTGTTATCACCGTAGTAGTTGTTGATAACAATCTTAGAATGTGCACAACGGTAACCATTACCAGTCACATGGTAACCTGCTGGGACATCACCATCACGTTTCAAGATGAGGACATCACCTGCGAAGATAAGGTCAATATTCTGAATATTGTTATCGTAGGCTAATTTTTCAATAGAAATTCCAGTTGCTTGAGAGATTCCCCATAAGGTATCTCCCCATTGAATCACGTACTGTTGGCCATCCAACTGCTGTGGATTGATGTTCTGAGTTGTCAAATTATTTGTAATTTGTTCAGGTGTGCTGGCAATCCAGTTTGTAATATCAGCAGCGTGAGCACTCGTTTGATTTTGATAAAAGCTATCTGCTAACACAGATACCGTAGGCATCCCAATAGGTGCTAGTAAAGCGCCAAGCATCACGGCTTTACTAACATAATTTTTCTTTTTCATCGTATTTCCTCCTTATATCATACGAAACTTACTTTGCTATTGTACACCCTTTTTATTATATTTGTCAATAAATTCTATAACTTTCTAATCAAAGGTTAATGCTAGTTTACAATTTGTCCTAAAAATAGACAAATCCTAGCTTTATTTATCTGACATTTAATCATTTGTCCTATCTTTAGAAGGTGATTTATGATACAATAATTACGACTATTTTATGGAGGACTAACATGTCAAATCAACACATGGAAGAATTGAACGATCAACAGATTGTCCGTCGTGAAAAAATGGCGGCTTTGGCTGAACAAGGAATCGATCCTTTTGGTAAGCGATTCGAACGCACAGCTACATCTGGTCAATTAAAAGAAAAATACGCTGACAAAACAAAAGAAGAATTGCACGAAATAAACGAAACTGCTACTATCGCAGGTCGTTTGATGACTAAACGTGGTAAAGGTAAAGTTGGCTTCGCCCACATCCAAGACCGCGATGGTCAAATCCAAATCTACGTGCGTAAAGATGCTGTCGGTGAAGAAAACTACGAAATCTTCAAGAAAGCTGACCTTGGTGACTTCCTCGGTGTCGAAGGTGAAGTTATGCGTACAGATATGGGAGAACTTTCTATTAAAGCTACTCATATCACACACTTGTCTAAAGCCCTTCGTCCATTGCCTGAGAAATTCCACGGACTTTCAGACGTTGAAACAATCTACCGTAAACGTTACCTCGATTTGATTTCTAACCGTGAAAGCTTTGACCGCTTTGTCACACGTTCAAAAATCATTTCTGAAATCCGTCGCTACCTCGATGCTCAAGGTTTCCTTGAAGTAGAAACACCTGTTCTTCACAACGAAGCTGGTGGTGCTGCTGCTAAACCTTTCATCACTCACCACAATGCTCAAAACATCGACATGGTGCTTCGTATCGCGACTGAACTCCACCTCAAACGTCTCATCGTTGGTGGTATGGAACGCGTTTACGAAATCGGACGTATCTTCCGTAACGAAGGTATGGATGCTACTCACAACCCTGAGTTCACATCTATCGAAGTTTACCAAGCTTACGCTGACTTCCACGATATCATGAACTTGACTGAAGGTATCATCCAACACGCTGCTAAAGCTGTTAAAGGTGACGGACCTATCAACTACCAAGGAACTGAAATCAAGATCAACGAACCATTCAAACGCATCCACATGGTTGACGCTATCAAGGAAATCACTGGCGTTGACTTCTGGCAAGACATGACTTTGGATGAAGCCAAAGCTATTGCTGCAGAAAAGAATGTTCCAGTTGAAAAACACTACACTGAAGTTGGTCACATCATCAACGCCTTCTTCGAAGAATTCGTTGAAGAAACATTGATTCAACCAACATTCGTTTACGGTCACCCAGTTGCTGTGTCTCCATTGGCTAAGAAAAATCCAGAAGACCCACGCTTCACTGACCGTTTCGAACTCTTCATCATGACTAAAGAGTACGGAAATGCCTTCACCGAATTGAACGACCCAATCGATCAATTGTCACGTTTCGAAGCACAAGCTGCTGCTAAAGAACTCGGTGACGACGAAGCAACAGGCATCGACTACGACTACGTTGAAGCCCTCGAATACGGTATGCCACCAACAGGTGGACTCGGAATCGGTATCGACCGTCTCTGCATGCTTCTTACTGACACAACAACCATCCGTGATGTCTTGTTGTTCCCAACGATGAAATAATAAAAATATCCCATTATTGAATAATGGGATATTTTTATATGAGGTATAAACGTGTTTAAAAAACTGAAGCCCCTTTTTAAGAAAAAATCAAGTGTGGTTGAGCAGCCTGAGACAAAGATCGAAGAAAGTCAATTAGACTTTCCCATAGATCGCGCAGATTATTTTTTCGATCACGCGCTTGTATTTTATTGTGAGGAAAATGATATTCCTTCAGAAAAACTAAGCAAATCAGATATGCTAGAGATTAGCAAAAGAGCTGCCTTTCATCTCAGTGTCTTCGTAGCCTGGTTAGTAAAACATGATTTTCTGAATCCCCAAAGCAATGGATTTAACCCTGAGGATGAACAGAAACTCAAGAATGAAACGATTACGGGTACAGACTATCTCTTTAAACATCTTGATGAAAAACTCTATTCATCTGATATTAGTGACACACTCCTCCCCTTCATCTCTGATTTTTATGAAGATTATATGGATTTCTGTTATACAGTTCTGGTTGATGATATTGCTAGAAGTGAATTTAGTTGGGAAATCTATCACTCGGTTGAAGATGATATTGACGAGATGTTTACTAGTTACAAAGAATAATTAGTATAAATAGAAAAAAATATTCTAATTTAAACTACAATCTAAGTAAAAATTTTTTTCTACATAACTTTTTTAAGTCAGTAAATTGTGTAGTATTCTTGTTTTTTATAAAGGTTATCCATGAATCAAATAACTACTATTTTTTTGATTATCACAATTTTATAATTTAAAAATACGAATAGATAAATAAGATATATCATAAATGATTAACTATTAATTCACAAAACAACCGTAAACGGTTGTTTTGTGGTATAATACCTAAATCGAAAGGAAGAATATGGAGCAAAAAATATCTTTCTCACCTTTGTGGGAACAATTAACCTCTTCAAAAATGACACAAAAAGAGTTACAAATACTAACTGGTTTAGGTTCAAGTACATTTACAAAACTTCGTAATAATGAATGTGTCACTACTGAGACTATACTTAAACTATGTGTTGCCCTGAATTGTGATATAAAAGATATAATTAAATTAACAGGAGGTAATAATGGAAAATATTAATGTAATAGACCTTTTTTGTGGTGCTGGTGGACTTAGTCAAGGATTTAAGCAAGCTGGATATAAGGTCTTAATGGGAGTCGATTTTGATGATGCTGCCTTAAAAACTTATGCCCATAATCTCAAGGATTCTATTGCTCTAAAAGCAGATCTTTTTGATGAAGAGGCTTCAATCAAGCAGATAGAGAAATTATTAAAAGGAAATACTGTTGATGTTGTAATCGCTGGCCCTCCATGTCAAGGATTTAGTCTAACAGGCTCTAGAGACATTAATGACTCTAGAAATAAACTTTATGTTGCTGTAGTAGACACTGTAAAGCATTTTCAACCAAAAGCATTTTTAATTGAGAATGTTCCTGGAATGGCAACTCTTTATAAAGGAAAAGTAAAAGAACAAATTATTAATACATTTGAAGACCTAGGCTACAACGTCAGTGTAACTGATAAACCATTGTTAGCAGCTGATTATGGTGTTCCACAAATGAGAAAGAGGATGTTCTTTGTAGGCTTTCGAAAAGACCTAGGTTACGACTACTTTACTTTCCCTACACCTAAACTAACACCTGAAACTTACATTGGTACTGCCGATGCCATTTCAGATCTCCCTCCTCTTATTGATGATCTAGGTGAAGAAAACATACCATATACAAATGAAGCTAAAAGTGATTATCAAAAGATGATGAGAATAGGATCTCATCGAATTCACAACCATATTGGAACTAATCATACAGACGAAGTAAAGTGGGTTATTAGTCAAGTACCAGAAGGAGGAAATCATAAGGACTTACCTGAAGGAGTTGGAGAATCTAGAAAATTTAACGAAGCTTGGACCCGTTATCACAGTAAAAAACCATCTAAAACGATTGACACCGGTCATCGGAATCATTTTCATTATAAATGGAATCGCGTACCAACAGTTAGAGAAAATGCTCGACTACAATCTTTTCCAGATTACTTTGAATTTTTAGGGACAAAAACGCAGCAAAATAAGCAGGTTGGGAATGCTGTTCCACCATTATTAGCGCAAGTAATAGGAGAAAAAATGGCTAAACATCTTAAAGAAGGAAAAGAAGATGATAAATAATATCGAATTATTTGCCGGAGCAGGAGGATTAGCAGATGGTCTAGAACAATCAGGAAATATCCATTTATTAGCTTCTGTTGAATGGCTAAAACCTCAAGTAAGAACACTTAGAAACCGTTTAGAAAGTAAATATAATATTACCGACGCATCTGAGCGAGTTTTAAATTTTGATATTCAGCGTACTGAAGAACTCATCCATGGGTGGTCTAACGATTCAGATTTTGGAAGTTCAAAAGGCCTAAATAAAATTATTAATGAACATTCAGTTGATATGATTTCTGGCGGTCCCCCTTGTCAAGCTTACTCATTAGCTGGCAGAATTAGAGACAAAAATGGAATGAAAGATGATTATAGAAACTTCTTGTTTGAATCTTATATCCGACTAGTAGATTACTATAAGCCCAAAATAGTCCTCTTTGAGAACGTAGAAGGAATGCTAAGTGCTATCCCCACTGGCGAAAAAATTACGGAACTTATACGAAAAGGATTCGATGATATTGGATATGAAATCATAAATGATCTTAGGAAATATGCTTTATTAGACCTAACTAAATTTGGAGTTCCACAAAAAAGAAAACGTGTTATTATAGTTGGCGTAAGAAGAGATTCACCTTCTACTAATTACCAAAATATTCTTAATTACTTTTATAAGGTTCTAATTCCTTCCAAATTTTCAGAACAAAAAACTGTTAGAGATGCTATTTCTGATTTGCCTCCTATCTACCCACTTAAACAAGCAATAGGAAGACAAGCATACGATAATTCAAGTAATATTAATGGGCATACTTCACGTTTCCATAGTATAAGAGATCAAAAAATTTTCAATTTACTAGCATCTGATATTGAAAATGGAACCAATAAATACACTTCTGCTGATTCCTTAAAAAAATTGTACTATGAAGTAACCGGAAAAAACTCAAATGTTCATAAGTATCATGTGCTACGGTGGGATGAACCTAGTAATACAATTCCCGCTCACCTAAAAAAAGATGGGCTACGACATATTCATCCAGATCCAAAACAGATGCGTAGTATTACAGTAAGAGAGGCTGCTAGATTGCAAACTTTCGATGACGATTTCGAGTTCAATGAATCACAATTAGCTAATTTTGAAATGATTGGTAATGCAGTACCCCCTCTCTTTGCAAAAAAATTAGGAGAATTATTACCTGATTTATTTAAATATATAAAAGAAAACGAATAGAATAAAAGGCAAACAATTTATTTTTTGTTTGCCTTTTCAAGATTAAAATGATTCTTAAGTTGCTACTTTTCAACCGAAAATTCTGCATAATAGACACCATCTCCAATTAACGATAATGAAATCGTATTTCTTCCATATGTAGATAATGTTTCCATTGTTATCAACTCATTAATACCTATTCCTAAACGATTTCTCAGATATCGACCTAAAATACTTTTTTTGGAAATTTTCTCCCCGTCAACAAATACTTTTTTTGAAGAATAAGAAGCCAATTGTTTAGGATATTTCTCATTGTTATAGAACTGAACTCCCTCTAAAGAGGCTTCCATTATAACACCGTCATCCCAAATTAACTCAATTGGATCGGAATTTCTCTTTCTTTTTCCCTCAGGCGTCATAAAATCAGGATCAAATGGTTTAAATAATTGATTATTCTCTTTTATTATTTCTTTAGGAATCCGTATATATGCATCCCCTAAAGCAACATGACCAGCACTAAGTCCCCAATTTAATCCACTTTTCGGTGGGACTTCATTAGTTTTTGTATCATATAAAGGAATCTCTATTGAATAACGTAAATTACTCTTTGCAACTTCGTCTATTTTAGTATCCGTCACTTGAAAATCTAGTATTTCCTGATCTTTTCGCAAATGAGGTTTTTCAACAGAATTATCGAAAATAAATTTATAGTATTCCTCAAGCGGTGAAAAAGTATCTCTTGTAGCATCTGCTAAAGATTCTCTATAATCAGTTCGTAAACCATTCGATGAAAAATTTGCTGAACCAATCAAAGCTGCTAATATTTCGCCCTTCCTTTTCCAGATATAAATTTTAGAGTGTATTTCCGTAGTAGTAAATAGTAATTTTAGATTACTATTTTTTTCATCAATTTTTTCTAAGGAATCCCATAATCTTGCATCTATCCCCGATCGGTACATCCCACCAATGACTGTAATTTTAATATTATCAAATTCACTCAGTCGTTGAACCGGTGCTGGACCAAGAAAACCACTTATGATAATCAATTCGTCAGGTTCATCTGCTAAAATTTCATGTTTTGAGAAGATAACATCTTCTAGTCCACTTATATATAACATTGTTATCACCTTCCTATTACAAAATTATATCATAACTTTTTATGGACTAGATTAATAAATAATTTCATATCATTTATATCTATATTCTTAAATCCCCAAGTATTTGATGAATCATCATTCTATAATTTCGATATAGAACACAGTCTCTTCCTATGATCAAGTATTTATTTTTTCGCTTAAAAGTTTCAGATATCAAAAATTATTATAATATGTAAGCAACTTTATATCTCAATACCTCAATTTCTTATTACATCACAGTACTCCTCACCTTGCACATCATCCTCATAGTGTTATAATAAAATTGTCGGTCTGTCTAGAAATAATGCAACTTTTAGGCAGATATGACTTAGAAAGAGGTGTTTATGACATCTTCAAAAAAGGTTTCCCTTTCTGAGGTAAACCAATCAATAGATACACCAAATAATAATCGTTTTTGGCAAAATCTTAAGGCTTTCTTGGGACCTG
>OGJC01000456.1_pt1 | contig 40337 bp, 50 predicted proteins | sample 1571941 | NCBI WGS metagenome assembly OGJC01 (sample SAMEA2582100, study PRJEB24529) | metagenome | biome: Human gut stool | place: China | collected 2011 | reverse complement strand
TGGTGAAGTTGCAGAATACCGTGGTTTGAAATCATTCTACAACTTGAAAAAATAAAACGTTGATTTAACAACGTTTCTGAGGGCTCTAGGTTTAACCTAGAGTTCTTTTTTTCTACCCAAGGGGCAAGGAAGGGGCAAGATTATTCGTAATGATATTATCTAAAATATTGACTGCTTGGTCTTTCATGTTTCGTGTGACATGAGTATAGATGCTAGTAGTCACTTCCGAGTCAGCATGACCAACCCTGTCCATGATGGTTTTTAGTGGCACATTGTTTTCAGCTAGTATGCTAATTGTGGTGTGTCTGAAGATATGAGGGGATAGATGCTTGTCGATAGGCGTTTCCAGTCTGGCATTAGCCCGTTGGAGCGATGCACTTAGGATTGTGCTATGGATAGGCCTTCCAGTGTTGGTAGTGAAGATTTTATCGCTATGATACCAATCTGGATTGGTTGATTCACTTAACTCTTTCAACTCTAGTATCTGGTCAATGATTTCCATCTCTCGATTGGTGAGGTAGGTTGTTCGGTAACTAGCGACAGTTTTCGTCCCTTCGTTCTCTGGAATGTATCTGTTGAAAGAGGTGTGGATATCTAGGGAGCGTGTTTCCTTGTGGTAATCTGAAACAGTCAATCCAGCCAGTTCACCAATACGGCAACCATTCAAGAGCATAAACTCACACGCTAGAGCATATCTCAGTGTTATGTCCTTTCGGTAGAGTTCTTTCAATAATCGACTGTATTCGTCTGGCTCTAAGTATTTATTCTTGGCAGCTTGCTGTTTCTCAAGTTTATTGGTCTTCTTTGGTAATCGTGCCTTCCTCGATGGGTTATCGCCAATGAGTTGTTGATCAATAGCATAATCGAAGAATGTATTTAGTACGGTCTTGGCACGATATTTCTGTGAATCTGTCCAGTCTTCCGTGTCTAGTAAGGATTGGATAAGTCGGACATTGATATTTGAGAGGATAGTTCCTTGTTCAATAGTGTCAGATATTCGCTTGACGGATGCTGCAAGGCTCTTGATTGAACTTAACTTAATCTGTTTTTGATGAAATTCCCACCACTCATTGAAAACGCTATGAAACGATACATTAGTAGTGCTTGATGATTCTATTTTTTGGGCTATCTTATCATCCAGTAAGCGTTGAGCCTCTTTCTTTGCTCGATTTGAGCCACTATTAAGCGTGACTGACACTCGTTTCCATTTCTCCGTGTAAGTGTCCTTGTATCGCTCAAAATATTTATATTTCCCGTTTGGTAATTGTTCTACCCACATTGTCATATCTCCTATTATTTGGTAAAATGGGTACAGAAAAAGACTTGTAAGACTGCTCTCAGTTTACACGATTTTTTCTGTGATGCTTGCTCTATAATCTAACTTTGGCGAGGGAGATTATAGGGCTTTTTTTGTTGTCTTATTTTACTTTAACTTCCATTGTTCCGTTGAGTTTTTGGCTAGCTAGTGCATTACCGTCATCAGTCTTGATGTGAAACATCGGATAACGCTCATAATTGACATTGTTGATTGCTGCCCAGACGTTGAAAGCTTCATGCTCTTTGGCAAGCATGCCATCAGCAAAATTCTGTAAGTCAGCCTTGCTATATGTTTTATATTCGTTTGGGACAGTCATATATAAAATGGTGCTACGGTTGTAAAAGCTATATGTGCTAATATCCAGACCTTTATCAGTCAAATCTTGCTTGAAGTAGTCGATAAAGCTACCCATTTGACTTTCTGTAATATCTTTTAGCTTATCTTCCGAGCTTGGTTCTGAACTTGATTCTTTTGAAGGTTGTTCCTCGCTCTTTGAACTTGACGCCTTAGCGCTGCTAGACGGTTTACTAGCTTTAGGTTTTGCCTTTGAAGAAGACGAAGCCGTTTGGACTGTCTTAACTGGTTCTGTCTTCGTTTTCGGTGCGATACCAGTAATTTCAAACACCTTGCCAAGAACAGCCAAGCAGACAAGCACAACCACCCACTTTTGCCAGCGTTTCAAATTCTTCCATTTACTCAACATTTTTCAATCTCCTTTAGTTTTAGATATTCGTTTTTTACAAAAGTCTCATCGCATATTGTGGTGAGATTGTATTTTTCCATGAAGTGTATGTAATTGAAATCATCCAGATTTTCGTTTTTCAACAACTCATGGATCATATTTCTATTAGCTTGAGCTTCGTATTTTTCACGCAAACGCTCATAGTCTTTAGAGTTGTGTTCTAAGTGCCCTAATTCGTGCAGAATGACCTTTAAACGAGTGTCTGGGGATAAATCCCCGTTGATATAAACAACCCTGTTTATAGGGTCGAGAAAGCCGTTTCGAGACCACTCGTTAGAGCTAAACTCACAAAGAGACACGTTGAACTGCTCAAGCAATTCACTTTCAGTCATATCCCCTCACTTTTCCTTGCTGTTCATATATCCAGCAATGATGCCACGAATGGCACGCTTGTCATCCTCGGTAAGTGGTTTACCGTCGAACATCATTGCATTATCGATGATGTTATCAATGTCATGGGCGTTGGTTGGTTGCGGTTCGTCCGTAACACCCCATTCAGCGAGTGTGTCCGGTGAAATTCCCAACAAATGACAGATTTTAAAGACATTTTCAGCTTTTGCGTTCATGATACCACGTTCCAAGATAGAGCGAACAGTAGTATAAGAGATGCCGCTTTCTGTTGCAAAAGCTCTTACATTCCCGTATTTAGCTATAATCAGTTCTTTAATTCTTTCCTCAGCCTGCATTTTTTTGTAACCCTCATTTCTCTTTCTTCCTATATATTACCACAGAAAATTGAGCGGGTAAATAAAAAAAGTAAAAAAAATCGTATTTTTCTGTTGACTATGTACGAAAATTAGTATATACTTAAATCAAGCTTAAGGAAGGAGGACACAAATGAAAAACATCGAAGAAATTCGTAAGATTAAAGGTGTCGCATTAGTAGACATCGCAGACCTGCTAGGTGTTGATTCCCGCACGGTTCGTAGCAAAATTGATGGTGTATCTGATTTCAAATTTGGCGAGACGGTAGCTATCAAGAAAGCATTCTTCCCAGAATATGAATTAGAATACCTATTCAGCGAACGTGCTGAAGCCTAAATTTTTTTAACCTAAATATACGAAATTTCGTATAGATTAGAAAGGGGCAAAAATGAATCACATTCACGATTTTATCGAGTTCATGCAAAAAGGCCGCCCAATCCCAGAATGGGACTTCACGACCTACATGTTCTTTACATTCTCAATGCTTGTCGGAGTTCTCATCTTGCTTCCTGTTCGCTTTGAGCGTTCGTTTGGAAAGCGACCAGAAAGCACCGAAGATAGGGAAGCTAACGAAGGACATTAAATTACCAAATTGAGTATCAGACAGGACAATTAAGCAGTTTCTCAAAACGAGGAACCCAAAGATAGCCAAAGAGATAACAAAGCTATAAGTTATATCACCGTCTTTCTCAAGTTTGAGAAAGAGCAGAATGTCATGAATATAAGTTAACACTATCAGCGAAATTAATAAAGCAATGCCGATCACTAGACTTAGATACGTCCAATTGATGTCAGCAAGGCTAGTCAAAGCTGAATGGCTATCTGGTGTAATACAGTGGAATTCAACGTATAGCAAACCCACTAACATTAGTGGTACTAATATTTCAGATTTATTCTTCATGTTATACCTCGTTTTTATTAACTATTATAGCAAAGAAAGGAAACACTATGAATGAAGTTTTTAACTTTAATGGAAAGGCAGTCCGAACTGTAACAGTTGACAACGAGCCTTATTTCGTAGGGAAAGATGTAGCAGAGATTTTAGGCTACTCAGGAACTGCTAAAGCAATCCGTACCCATGTAGACGGAGAGGATAAAGGGGTGACCACAATGGACACCCCTGGAGGTAAGCAAGACCTAGTAATCATCAACGAATCAGGTCTTTACTCGCTCATCCTATCCAGCAAACTACCACAAGCCAAGGAATTTAAACGTTGGGTTACATCAGAGGTTTTGCCAACCATACGCAAACATGGCATGTATGCTACAGACCAACTGCTTAATGATCCCGACCTTGCCATTGCAGCCTTTCAAGCTCTTAAAGACGAACGAGCTAAAGTGGTGAAACTAGAGGCTGAGTTGGCCTTGGCGCAAGAGCAAGCACGCTACTTCGACATCATTCTAGAAAGTAAAGGGGCGGTGCGTGTTACCCAGATTGCGGCAGATTACGGCATGAGTGCCAAGAAATTCAATGCAATCTTGCATGATCTAGGTGTTCAGTACAAGGTCAACGGTCAATGGATTTTGTATAAGAAACACATAGGTAAGGGCTATGTCGATAGTTCGACATTTGATTACAAGGATAAGAGCGGTCAAACTCAAGTAAATATGACAACGACTTGGACACAAAAAGGGCGCTTGTTCCTGTATGAATTGCTAAAAGTTAACGGCATCCTGCCTTTGATTGAGCGTGAGGATGCAGAGTAAAGAGGTGTGTGAATGAGCGCACAACATCAGAGGAGTAGAAAAAATGGCGAATTTGATTTCAGAAAAAGGTTTAAAAAATTCTGTACCAGTTGCAGAGATAGCTACAGCGGTCATTACTCTATCGAACGGCAAGGAAATAAGGGTGACAAACCCTGTAATGCGAATTGTTGAATTATTCCAATTTGTTGAAAACCCTAAAAATAGGTTTTTGAATATAGGGGGCGTGATGGTTAATATCAATCAAATAGCTACTATGAAGTGGCTTGCACAAGATCCAATTACAAGATATGAGTGAAAAAAAGAGTAGAAAGGACTACCAATGGAAATCACCTACAAACCAGTTGGGATCAATGAGACGGCTGAGTGGGGAGACTATGACCACCTCATGCAGCGGTGGGAAGGTCTAGGGAAGTCGATGGCAAAAAACCTCATTCGAGAAATGAGGGATAACAAAGACTTCCGAGGGTACGTATTCAACCCAACACACAAACTGGTTTTCATCAACTATGAAGGTTTCAAATCCTTCATCGAATGGAAAACTAGAAACAGATTCAAATAACATTAACACCCCTAGCCGCAGCAGTGAGCTAGTGAGGCAACTGAACGATACCAACTAAGTAAGCAACAACGATTTGATATTCATAAGTCTCCTTAAATTATATATGAATTAAAAAACCTCACTAGCTCTCTAGTGCGGTTAGGGAACAGAAAGGAAATTAAAAATGAAAAAACTTATTAAATGGCTATTCGTCAAAGAAGAGAAAGAACCAGTAAAAGTCCCAGTCTGGACTTTCGAGGGTAACGCATCAGAGCCTAGCCGGGATCGTTACAACAAAATTCATGGATTGGGAGACACATTGATTTGAAACATCTATTGAAATTCTTATTCGGTAAGAAGAAAACCAAGCAACCAGAGCCGTTCTTTGAGTGGGTTGAGACACCCGAAGAAAAGAGCGAAAGGCTCAAGCAGAAATATAGCAAATAGAAACCATCTTTCAACGTGCAGCCATGGCCCTGCCGTGGAGTGTAACTTATACCCATAATTTTTCCCCAAAAACTTTACTAAATTACTTTTTTCCTAATCTTCCCCAAAAAAAGTCTAATAAAACATTGAAAACATGACACGGTGGGGCTTTGGGTGCACGTTGAGAGCACTAAAAAAGCATGGGTTAGGGCCCATGCAAGACAAAATTAATTATCAAGGAGATTATACCATGAAATCTTTTAACACTCAAACAACTTCAAAACCTAGCTACGTTAAAACTAAAGCCTATGGCTTGTGCGGAACGGTTGCTCTTGCTACCGCTCTACTAATCGGAGCTGGGGCAGTATCAGCCGATGAAGTGACTGAAACAGCAGTAAATACTCAACCAACAGTGTCTAACGTATACACTGCCGATAATGCGGGCAATGTGACTGTGACACCGGCTGAAACACCAGCAACAGTCGAAAGTGCACCAGTGGCAGAAACACCAGTATTTACTCCACCAGCACCGATTGAAGCGCAACCTATTGCAGAAACTCCAGCAGTGGCAGAAACCCCAGCAGCGCCTACTACAGTGACTAAACAAGACACTACGATCACAGTTGAAAACCCTAATGTTGAGGTGACATTCCCTAACGGAACTGGTAAATATAGCCCATTCGAAGTGGAATACAAAGATATTCACATTCCGGATGATGTGCCGGTTAACGAAGGGGATAAGGTTACTTTTGACTTGCCTCAAGAAGTGAAATTCCAAACCTCTTACGAGTTTGATGTGCACAATCCAGAGAAAGCAGTTGTAGGTAAAGCTACTGCGGATGCCAACACTAACAAAGTAACGACTGTATTTAACGACTATTTCAAGTCCCACCCTTTAAATAAGAGCATGAGCCTAAAACTAGATGCAACTTGGACAGATAAGGTTGTAGCAGGTAAGCCTGTTAAAGTTAACTTTAACGGTACGGTTGTGACTGCCAATGTAGGGTCAGAGCAAGTAATTGGCAAAGATGAATTGATTGCAAAATGGGGATCACAAGACAAAAATGACCCTACTGTGATTAACTGGACAGCACGAGTTAACTATGCCAAGAAAGTACTTAACTACGTGACAATCATTGACGAAATGAGCAAAAACCAAAAGTTGGTCGATAACTACTTTGAAATCAAAAACATTGAAAGTCTAGACCCTTGGGTAGACAAAGGTTCGGCTATGGACTTAGTTAAGTCTATTTCAAAATCTGAGCATGGATTTGAAATCAAAATGGACCGTTTAGACAAAATGGTCTATCTATACTACAAGACTAAACTTGTAAATGCTGTTAAGGACTCAACTAATCCTACTAACAAGATTGAATTGAAAGCTGAATCAGACGGTGCTGTTTCATATATGAAAATTCAACTCGTTGGTGGCCGTGGTGATGCGTCTGGTGAGAATAAGCCGGAGCCAACGTTTGAAATCCCCCGTGAAGCTCCTAAAGTTGACATCCCAGAGTTTGAGGGTGGTATCCCCGGCATTCCGGAAGTCCGTGAGTTGCCGGAGTATACCGAACCGATTGGAACTGTACCAAACGACGCTCCGAAGTATGAAAAACCGGAATTTGAAGGCGGTGTAGTCCCTATTGACCCACCAGTGGTTGAAATTCCAGAATACACTGAGCCAATCGGCACAGTGCCAAATGAAGCTCCAGTTTACGACAAGCCAGAATGGAACGGAGGTATTCCGGGAATTCCAGAAGTTCGTGAGTTGCCACCGTTTGAAGGCGGTGCGATTCCGAATGATGCCCCTATCTTGGACTTGCCAGAGCTTGAAATTCCAGAGGAACCAACACCAGAAAAACCAGTAGAGCCTAAAAAGGTGCCTAGCAAGCCCGTAGACGCTCCTAAAGATAAAGCGGTAGAAACCGCCGAAGTGACTTATAAACTCGATTCTGAGCCGTCTGAGGTAGCAAATACACCAGTTTATCGTGTGACACTTCCAAATACTGGCGAAAAAGAAGGAATTGCTAGCACACTTGGGTTGGTAGTAATTGCAACTGGTATCACAGGGCTTACTCTTGGATTTAAGAAACGCAACGAAGGAGAGGAAGAATAATCATGAAAGAAAACAACAAACACATCGTATTCTACAGCGCTGAAAAGGATGGGTTCCTTAAAAGCTACAAAGACAAAGGAAGTCTAGTATTTACAGCAACATTTACTGACCGTTTGAGAGATGCACTATACTTGCCTCTCGAACCATACGAAAAACAAAAAAACGATCTTGACAAGCTTGCTGAAACGTTTGGCTGCGAAGTGCTTATCGTAGAAGCTGAATATAACGTAACTAAACTTGACGGTTCTGACTTTGAACGCACGGAGTGTGAAGAATCCATTGAAGACCGCATTAAAACACTTATGGAATTGTTTGCGAAGTAATTAAATAATCAAGTAGTGGTGGGAGGGTAGGTATTAAAAGATATGGCAACACTATATGAATTAACTGGAGTTTTTCTCCAAATCGATGAAATGGACATCGATGATGAAACGAAACTTGATACCCTGGATTCAATCGATTGGGAACACGGTTTTTCTGAAAAAATTGAAAACTGTATCAAAGTTATCCGAAATAAAGATGCACGGGTTGAAGCTTATAAGGCTGAAATTAAAAGGTTGGAAGCCTTAAAAAGATCAGAAAGCAAAGCGATTGAAGAAATCAAGAAACGTATTTCTGAAGCCATGCAGCTTACCGGCCACGACAAACTAGACACCACACTATTCAAGGTAGGGTTTAGAAAGTCTGAAGCAGTGGTAGTTGATGAAACAAAACTACCTAAAAAATATCAAGTAGCGACTTACAAACCAGATAAGAAAACACTTAAAGAGTTACTTAAGTCTGGCAAACGCATCAAGGGAGCCGTTCTTGAAGAAAGGAGTAATTTAAGTATTCGATGAAAATTACTAAAGCGACAGATATTCAGCGTACCAAGAATTGGCGAATACTGATTTATGGGAAAGCTGGTCTAGGGAAAACAACCCTTATCAAAAACATGCAAGGCAAGACCTTAGTATTATCGCTAGACAATTCTTCCAAGGTGCTAGCCGGCACTAAGAACGTGGATATCATTGATTTTGACCGTGAGCATCCAACAGAATTTATCAATGAGTTCTTAACTCAAGCAGATAACTTAATCAAGGACTATGACAACCTTGTTATCGATAACATTTCAAGTTTTCAATCAGATTGGTTTATCGAGCAAGGTCGCAAGTCAAAGAATGGTATCAGCAATGAATTGCAGCATTATTCACAGTGGACAAACTACTTCCTACGAGTATTGACTGCTATCTATACCAAGCCCATCAATATATATGTGACAGCGTGGGAAGATACCCACGAACTCAACCTAGAAACTGGTCAGATTTTAACCCAGTACGTGCCACAGATTAGAGCAAGCGTACTAAACCAACTGCTAGGACTTACCGATGTCGTTGGTCGTATCGTGGTTAACGCTAAAACTGGTGCCCGTGGGCTTATCTTGGAAGGTAGTGAAGGCACTTACGCTAAAAACCGTCTCGATAATCGAACAGCTTGCAAAATTGAAGACCTCTTTAAATTTGGTGACTTAGATGGAACTAAGGAATTACCAGAGTGAGCTTGTTAATGGTATCAAGCAATCAATTCTAAGAGGTAACAAGCGAATCATGGTGCAGTCCCCACCACGAAGCGGTAAAACCGTGGTCATGGCTCACATTGCCAAAGGTGCCACGGATAAAGGTAACACCGTTCTATTCTTTAGTCACAGAAAGGAAATCAATGAGCAGGTAGTCAATACATTCAAAAGAAATGGCGTTGATATGGAACTTGTGACCATTGACAGCGTGACTAAGATAGCACGAAACTTAGATAAGATATCAGAGCCATCAATTATCTTAATTGACGAAGCTCATCATGTTAAAGCTAAGACCTACCTCAAAATTATCGAATATTACACTAACAGCGTTGTTCTCATGTTCACCGGCACACCAGCCCGACTAGATGGCAGTGGGTTTGATGACATCGCAGACGACATCGTTCTCGGTAAGTCGGTGAAATGGCTTCAAGAGAACGGGAACATCGCACCATTTAAATATTATGCCCCTTCTTTAATCGACATCACAAGCCTAAAAAAACGTGGTGGAGAATTTACTAAGAAATCCGTAGACGACACAATGAAGCGTGTGATTTACGGTGATGTGATAAGGCACTATGAGAAGTTAGCCAAAGGCAAACAAGCCATAGTGTATACACATAGCGTAGAAGCGTCTGAGAGCGTCTCTAACACGTTTAATAAGCATGGCTATAGTTCTATCGCAATCAGCGGTAAAACGCCACCAGAGGTGCGAGAGAGGGCAATGCGAGCCTTTAGAGATGGAGAACTTACAATCATGGTAAATTGTGAGCTATTCACCGAAGGCATCGACTTGCCAACCGTTGATGTTTGTATCATGCTACGCCCAACCCAATCATTATCTCTATATCTTCAGTTTGCCATGAGGGCTCTAAACCCTCGTGAAGGGAAAACGGCGATCATCATCGACCACGTTGGGAACGTTGATAGGCATGGATTGCCAAACGATGACCGAGAGTGGTCGCTGAGTGGTGTGAGCAAGCAAAAACAGAAAGCTAAACTCGGTGAGCCTACCACACGAACGTGTGATGAATGCTACGCTACATTTTGGAGTGCTGAACGTATCTGTCCACTATGTGGCCATGAGAATCAACCAACCAAAGAAGAAATAGAAATCCTTCGAGAAATTGAGCTCGAAGAACGACGGCAAGCAATCAATAAAAAGGTTGAAACATTCGTTACTAGTGATCAATGCCAAACCATCGCAGAATTGCAAGCCTTTGCCAAACAACACGGATATAAGCCCGGATGGGTGTTTATCCAACAGAAAAAAAGAAATATATGGAGATAAAACAATATGTTTACAATCGATTATTCGCAAGCTAAAGAATTTGGATCAATCAAAGATGGTACTTATGAAGTAACTATCGACCAAGCGAAACAAGACGCTACTCAAGGTGGTGCGGACTTCCTAGACATCCGTTTCCGTATTCGCAAGGACTTCCAACAGGAACATCAAAATAACATCATTTTCCACCGTATCTTTGCTAAGAAAGAAGATGGCAAATATCCAGTCGGTTATATCATGAACCTTGCTAAAACTGCCGGCATCCCAGACGGAACTAAATTTAGCAGCTTGGAAGATTACCTCGGTCAGCTCGTAGGCAAAGCCCTTAAAGTTACCGTTAAGAATGAAAAATCTGAATGGCAAGGTAAAACCTATGAAAATCTAAACGTTAAGCGTATGGAAGTTACCGAGCTACCACTTCCAGCAGGTAATCCTATGGATATCTCGGATGACGCTCTTCCATTCTAATTATGGAGATGGTTGATTACGCAATCAACTATCAACGTATGGGCTACTCTGTTATTCCCATTTCAAAAAACGGTAAAACCCCTCTTATATCCTTCGCTGACAAACCTCCCATGACTGAGAACGAGATCCGTAGGGCGTGGCGAGAAAATCCAGACGCTAACATAGCACTTAGGACCGATACATTCTTTGTCATTGATGTCGACATGCACGGTGATGTAGATGGCTTAACCAACCTAAGAAATTGGGAACATGCACGGCTGATACCACCAACCTTGCAAGCTACCACACCAAGTGGTGGCAGACATATCTATCTAAAAAAAGACCCCAACCATCCTATATCACAAAATATCGGGATGATCGAGGGAATAGATATCAAGGCACACGTTAACAACTACGTGCTAGTGCCACCGTCCAACAATTCTAAGGGGTACTATGAATGGGATGTAGTACATTCGCCAAAGAATGGGAGCATAACAGAGGCACCCCTTGAGTTGATAAAGGTATTGCAGAAAATGAAACCAGAGCCTATCCAGTATGAGATGCCGTCGTTCGCTAGTGGATATACTGGTAGCACGAAGACAGCTAAACTTTTTGAAAGCATACTGCTAGGATTGGGAGACCAAGGAGGACGAAACAATGCCCTTACCGAATTTGTCGGTGGGCTACTCCTTCGAGGTGTTGACCCAGAAATAACCTACCACCTCGCTAAGATGGCAAACAACAACACATCCGAGCCGTTGGGTGGCAAGGAATTTGAAAGGACATTTAAGAGCATGTTAGATAAAGAAATAAGGAGGGGAGTGCGTGACAACGATTGATTTCGATTATTACCGAGAGCAATTATCCAGAGGGTTAGAGCCTGGGAAACCAAGCAGTAAGGAAGGTATCAGAAATAAGCTGAAAGCCTACCGAAATGAATGGTTTGAGAAATTTAAGGAAGAAAACCCAGATAAAAATAAACCCAAAGCGTTACCAGAATTAGCGGTAGCTAAAGGGTTAGATAAATATACCCATGTAATCACCCTCGAAAATGGGAAAGTAGCCCTATATGATCCAGAGCGTGGGTACTACCAAAAAGATTATCGATACGCCTACCAGCTTATCTATATCTTAGAACCTACATTCAACGAAACCAAATGCCGTAATGTTCTATTCTTACTATCAAACATGAGTAGGAAGTACGAATATAACCGCATGCGTATGGATTTTGAACCAGAGTATCGAGATGTAAGGCGTTTCATTCTCGTTAAGAACGGCATTTACGATAAGCGTAAGAAGAAACTACTATCGTTTGACTATAAGTTTATTAACTTCAGTACCATTGAAACGGAATTAGTCGAGGATGCCCCTAAACCAACCATAGACGGCTGGGATGTCGATAGCTGGCTACTCGATTTAATGAGTGGTGACAGTGAGCTTGTCGAACTACTATGGCAAGTCATTGCAGCGTCACTGAACGGCAACCACTCTTATCGTAAATCTATCTGGTTAGTCGGTAACGGTAATGATGGTAAAGGTACATTTCAACAGTTGATTAGCAATCTAGTTGGGTTGAAAAACGTAGCACCATTGAAACTTAATCAATTTTCAGAGCGTTTCGGCCTTGCTATCATCGAAGGTAAGACGGTAATTATCGGTGACGATGTGCAAGCGGGTATCTATGTGGATGAATCTTCTAACTTTAACTCGGTTGTAACCGGCGAGCCGGTTTCTATCGAGAAAAAAGGAGAGAACCCCTACTTAGCACAGTTTAAGAAGACGGTTATCCAATCTACCAACGCTATGCCAGTGTTTAAGAACAAATCTAATGGTACTTACCGCCGCATTGTGATTATCCCATTCAAAAAAACATTTGGTGTCAATGACGATAATTGGTCAATCAAGGACGATTACATCAATCGTAAAGAAGTTTTGGAGTATGTGCTTTGGAAAGCAATCAACCTAGATTTTGACCGATTCAACGAACCGAAAGCGACACAAGAACGCATGCAAGAATTTAAGGAAGAGAATAACACAGTTTATAAATTCCTTAATGAATACCTCGCAACAGTCGAATCTACTCGTATTCCAGTTAGGTTCCTATGGGATGTGTACCGCTCATGGTGTCATGAGGGGAATCATACAGCACCTAAGAAATCTAACTTTGAACGAGAAATGGTACAAAACTTGCCGGTTGGGTGGATTAAAGATAGGCAGAAACCGCTTGGATTCTTCAACCCAACTAAAGATAAGCCAGATTATTGGCATGACTACAATTTTAGTTGGGATGAAAACAAGGCTAAGAAAACAACAATGGTTGTTATGGTTACTAAGACACCGTGAGTTACCGTAATCAGTAACCGTCAAAACCTTTGAAAACAAAGGGTTTCGGTTACTCTAGTTACTTAGTTACTACTTTTAAATATATTTATAAATAAATAAATAAATAATATATATATATAGAGAGAGCTGAAAAGTGACGTAACTTAGTAACTAAAGTAGCCGAAAACCTTGATATATAAGGTTTTGTGGCAGTTACGAATGAACGTAACTTAACTGGTGACCGATAACTAAATTAATAACCGTGAGGTATATATGACAACTGAATCACTAATTCAAAACCAAATTCGAGTGGAATTATCAAAAGCTGGTTATATGGTATTCAGAATTAACGTTGGCAAGGTCAGAATGGCAGACGGACGTTGGTTTGATACGGGGGCACCGAAGGGGTTTTGTGACCTATTCGGATTTAGACCAGACGGACAGATATTTTTCATCGAGGTGAAAAATGAAAAAGGTCGTGTGAGAGACGATCAAAAGAAATTTATGGATGCCATGCGTAAACGTGGAGCACTCGTAGGTGTGGCAAGAAGTGTTAAGGAGGCTATGGAAATAGTCTATGGTAAAACGGTGGACTGATCGCATGGCTGGTGTTAAATATGCACCAAGACCATACGAGCAATCGGCAACAGTGTTAGAACGTGTGGAATATTTTAGCCACTGGTTCTATACCACGCATCAAAAAAAGGTGTGGTAGCTACTAAGCTAGGTATTGGGAATAAGAAACTCAATCGCATACTACTATTGGAACAGTTGCCGGATGAAGAATTACTAACGAGGATGATGGAACTATGCAAGTAAAGGAATACGCATTATATAAAGGCGATGAGTTATTGGCAATGGGAACTAAGCGTGAAATAGCTGAGCAGTTAGGTGTTTCACCTAGCACCGTTGGTTACTACGGTACGCCAGTGTATGCCCGTAGAACAACGGAAAGAGGAAGGAGATTAGCAGAGATATGAAATACAAGGTTATCGTATATTACGACAATATGGAAGACAGTGAGCATGTCTTCCAGACGAAGAATGAAGCAATCAATGAAATGCACAGATTGGGATTGAAATATCGCAATGCAAGAAAATACAAGGTTGAAATGGAGGAAAATGATGACTAGACAAGAAGCAATACAAACGCTATCGAAGGTAGGGAAGATTTCTGTATCGTACGCAGAAGACCTATATGACTCATTCTTCCCGAAACCAGTCGTTCCACAATATGTGGCAGATTGGTATGAGGAACATAAATATAATTTAAATAGTGAAATATACTATTTGATTAGGTATTGGGGAGATGAAGAAAGAAATTCAGATTTCTATAAATGGTTTGATGATACAAAAAACGAAGCAATCAAAACCCTCGTCAACATGCACCAGTTCGGGTATGAGGTCGAGAAAGAGACGAAGTACACTGTCAGAATCAAAGTCACTAATCAATACTTATGCAACGATGATGGGATTCTTCATTTTTCTCCAGGCTTTAGGATGGATTTCACGAAAAACGACCTTGAAAAATTGAATCTCGGCTGGGTATTCGACTGCGAGGGCATTGAAATCGTGGAGGTGGAATAGATGGCAAGGTTTATCGAAGTGACACCAGTAAAATACGGTGAAGAACAACCGAGAATGCTTATTAACGTCGAAAAAATCGATTACGTGCAAGAGGATAGCGACGGCCTTGCAGCGATATATTTAAAAGATGTCCCACTAGCGCCTTTTACAAAAAAACCGGTATTTGACAACCCTATTTATGTAACTACTCCGTTTATTTTCTTATCGGACGAAATAGAGAAAACTAAAGAGGTGGAGTAATGGTAAAACTTGTATTTATCGCAGAGCCTGAAGAACCTACGTATGACGGCATCCCAGCGCTTATTGCAAAAATTAATCGGTGGGCAGACGACCGCAACCTTAAGCAAGCAGACCCAAAGATTCAGTGGATGCGTATCACGGAAGAAGTCGGAGAAATTCGGGATGTACTCTTGAAGCCAACGAAATTCACAAAGCCGCAAGCAGCATTGAAGGATGCTATCGGTGACACGCTAGTAACAATCATCGTGCTAGCTCACCAGTTAGACCTTGATGTGACTGAGTGTCTCGGCATTGCTTACGAGGAGATTAAAAACAGAAAGGGAAAAATGATTAATGGGACGTTTGTTAAAGAAGACGATTTATAACGACCTCGCTATTGCTACGGTATTACTCATGGTCTCACTAGCCATTAACGTGACTACTGTTCTACGAGTGGTTAACCGACCTATCGAGACCGTGGTAATTCACAAGGCAGACAATGCAGTGGAACTACACGGCAAGGTTACCGGCAAATCTATGGTCGGTAAGCTCTACACTATTGATTGCGGGGCTTACGGGAAATTCTTGGTCAGCAAGGAACAGTATGATGCGGTAAATGTTGGGGATGACATTCCTAGCTATTTGAGAGGGCGTGGGTCATGAGCGTAAAATACAAATATTCCGGACTGACACCAGAATTATATCAACGGTTGGTCGATGAACATGCAGCACTAAGAAAAACACACAAAAAAGGCTCTTATAAGCAGTTCTTCCAAGATGTGAAACAGTGCGATGAGTTACAAGCTCGCATCATATATCAAGCATTCAACGCCGCAGTGGTGGAGCGTGCGAGGATCTCACCAGCGACTGTCGACAGATTAGAAGGCATTATTTCCGATGAGTTATTCGACGACCTGCAAGATTATCTGTCTACTAATTACACTAGAGGTAAAACCACGCGCCCAGTTTTGAATAAAATCAACGCAGGACTGCCAGAATACTTATTCAAACGATTTCGCAAGGAAGTTGAAGGGCTACGCAAGGAACACCCTGGCGACATAAACAAGTATATTAGAGACGTTAAAGGGTGCGACAAGAAAGAAGCTAACAAAACCCAAAACGCACTCAATCAATGTTGTTTAGAGAAAGCTGCACTAACACCGTTGAAGGCGATTCAAATGGAAGGTATGCTGTCAAGGGATTTATTCAGCGAAATCATTGATTACGTTTTCAATAACTACGAGTGGTCTGAAAGGTTGGACGATGAAATTGATCGCATAACCCTAGAATGTCGTAATAAAGGCAAGGTAGGTCGTGAGAAGACATCGGTCAGAAAAGCCTTATATAAAGCCTATTCGTTAGGCGTGTAGCTAGAACGGTTTATGAGGGTTCGACTCCCTTGCTAGCTATTACCAGTAAATAAGAAATTAGAATCGAGGAACCTTTTTTATTTTGTTTACTAATCTAAAGCGTGTTACTGGTGGCGTGATTATTCAAGGCTTTATGCCTGCAAGCAGATATAGGTCAGAAATCTCCATAATTCTACTTACTTTATTCTTGAAAGGGGAATATCCCCGATAATGATTTCACTATATCTAGGCTGGAATGGTTGCTCAAGGGGTTCGATTCCTCTTGCCAGTCATTGTCTGTCATCACTAAAAATAAAAAAATAAATATAGATTTTTAGTGGCTTGAACACTTTTTCGACACGAGCAAGCTGACAGACCTTGCTCAAAACAAACCCAGCAAATTTAAGAAAAAAGGATGTGAAAAAGCCTCTTTCTTATTGATATCTTGCATTACAAAACAGCCAAAGACCTTGCTGGTGCCTTTGGCTAGGAAGGAGGTATAAAAAAGACCGACACAATGGCCGGCACTCTTTGAAAGTCAACACTACTATTATACCAGAGAGGGCAGAACAATGCTATTGCCGGAAATTGATGAAAAAGCAACTATTAAACGTTGCAAGCGCAAACTTCGAGAATATCCAAGATGGCGAGAGATTGCACACGACAGAGCTGAGCAGAAAATAACACAGGAATTCACATTTATGCCCAGAGGTGGCAGTGGAGTGAGCAGACCTGTGGAAAATATTGCAGTCAGACGTGTCGATGCAATGAACGAGCTAGAAGCCATAGAGCAAGCAGTTAGCGGGCTATATCGTCCAGACTATCGCAGGATACTGATAGAGAAATATCTAGCCTATCCACCTAAGCCAAACTGGCAAATCGCCCAAGCAATCGGTTTTGAAAGAACAGCCTTTCAAGAATTGCTAAATAATGCTATCCTAGCATTTGCAGAATTATACAGAAATGGTCAATTAGTTGTGGAATGCTGAAATTTCGGTATTTTGACGGATAAAGCACGGTATCTTACAAGTGTTTAAAGTGGTATTATTATATTATCGAAGAAAAACGGAGACAACTCATTTTGTGGGTTGTCTTTTTTATGCACAAAAATCTAGCAGTGAAGGAGGTGGACATATTGGGCTAAATCAACGACAGAAATTATTTGCTAGTGAGTACATCAAGTTAGGGAACGCTACACAAGCAGCAATTAACGCTGGATATAGCGAAAAGACGGCAGGGCGTATCGCTGGACAAAACTTGAAAAAACTTGAAATTAAACGCTTTATCCAAGCCGAAGTTGAGAAGATGCACGATGAGAATATCATGGATGCCAAAGAAGCCCTGTCCATTTTATCCGACATTGCAAGGGGCAAACGTGATGAAGAAGTCTTGATGATGAATCCATTGACTGGTGAAGTTGAGCGGCTTATGAAGAAGGCTGACAACAACACAGTTATCAAGGCAATCGTTGAAATCTTGAAACGTTATCCAACGGCTAAACAGTCCGAGAAATTGGAACTTGAAATCAGAAAGCTAAGAGAGCAGCTTGACAGCGGTGTTGAAGGCACAATGAACGTCAACATCATCAACGCATGGGAGGATATCCCTAATGACGACGATTGATATTCAGAAAAATGTTAACCCGCATTTCAAATCGGTTTGGCAGTCTAACAAACCTTACAACGTGCTTAAGGGTGGGCGGAACTCTTTTAAGTCGTCGGTTATCGTGCTTAAACTGGTCTACATGATGATTAAATACATTATGAGGGGCGAGAAAGCTAATGTAGTTGTCATTCGTAAGGTGGCCAGAACAATCCGTGACAGTGTGTTTAATAAGGTGCTGTGGGCCATTAGTATGTTTGGACTAGATACTCAGTTTAGAGCTACCGTAAGCCCGTTTAAGATAATCCACAAGCGGACTGGCTCGACTTTCTACTTCTATGGACAAGACGACTTCCAGAAACTGAAATCAAATGACATTGGAAACATCATTGCCGTTTGGTACGAGGAAGCAGCTGAGTTTGACAGCGCCGAGGACTTCGACCAATCAAACGTCACTTTCATGCGTCAGAAACACGACAAGGCCCCGTTTGTGCAGTTTTTCTGGTCGTACAACCCACCTCGCAACCCTTACAGTTGGATAAATGAATGGTTTGAGGAAATCAAGACCAACGAGAACTATCTAGCACACTCAAGCACTTACCTTGATGATAAGCTGGGCTTTGTTACTGAGCAAATGCTTGAAGACATAGAGCGTATCAAAGAGAATGATTACGACTATTACCGCTACTTATATTTAGGTGAAGCTGTCGGTCTAGGCAATCAAGTCTATAACATGAGTACGTTTCACGCTATCGATAGTTTACCAACAGATGATAGACTTATCGGGATATCATTCGCAATGGATACAGGGCACCAACAATCAGCTACTGCATGCGGTGCTTACGGATTGACTGCAAAGGGTAATGTGATTCTGTTAGATACATTCTATTACAGTCCAGCCGGTCAAGTCGTTAAGAAGGCACCGAGTGAGTTAACTGTCATGGTTAGCAATTTCATTGACAAGGTACTCAAACAGTACCGGGTGCCAAAGCTAAGAATGACCATCGATAGTGCCGAGGGTGCATTGAGAAACCAATACTTCAAGGACTTTGGCGAGCGATGGCATCCAGTAGCTAAGAAGAAGAATCAGACCATGATTGACATGGTTATCAGCTTGCTAGCTGAGGGGCGCTTCTACTACCTCGACATACCAGCTAACAAGGTATTTTACGAGGAACACAAGATGTATCGTTATGATGAAAAGACAATACACACTGACGATCCGAAAGTTATCAAAGAGGACGACCACACCGTCGATGAATTCAAATATTTCGTGTTAGACAATGCCAGAGACTTAGGACTCAAAGCGTAGGAGAGGAAAGAATGGGAATCATAAAGACCATTAAGAATATGTTTAAAAGGAGTAATTACGTGCTGACTAACCAAAGTCTAAATAGTATCACAGACCACCCAAAAATCGCTATTTCACCAGAAGAATACAATCGCATTATGGACAACCTCAGATACTTTGCCGGTGCATTTGACCGTGTTACCTATCGAGATAGCAACGGGGCACAAGTTAAGCGTGATTTCAACCACTTACCCGTTGGGCGTACCGCCTCGAAGAAGGTAGCCAGTCTTGTATTCAATGAGCAAGCTACGATACAAGTCGATAACGAGGTGGCCAATGAGTTTATCAATGAGACGCTTAAAACTGACAGATTTAGCAAGAACTTTGAGCGCTATCTGGAATCATGTTTAGCTCTCGGTGGGCTTGCTATGCGTCCATACGTCGATGAAGACCGTGTCAGAGTGTCATTCGTGCAAGCACCAGTGTTCTTGCCCTTGCAATCAAATACTCAAGATGTATCAAGTGCTGCCATTGTAACGAAAACACTCAAAACAGAGGGACAGAAAGTAAAATACTACAGTCTGATTGAATTCCATGAGTGGAGCAAAGAGACTTACACAATAACTAATGAGTTATACGAATCAGAATCAAAAACCCGTATCGGTCAGCGTGTACCGCTTAATGTACTGTACGAGGATTTAGAAGAAACTGTAACACTCAACGGGCTTACAAGGCCATTATTTACGTACCTTAAGCCCCCGGGAATGAACAACAAGGACATTAACAGCCCTTTAGGCTTGTCCATCTTTGACAACGCTAAAACTACAATGGATTTCATCAATACCACATACGACGAATTCATGTGGGAAGTCAAAATGGGTCAGCGTAGGGTTGCGGTACCAACTCAAATGATTAAGACTGAGTATGATTCTACTGGTGAGAAAGTAACAGTCAAACGTGAGTTTGAAACTGGTCACAACGTCTATGAGCAGTTTGACAGTGGTGATATGGATAAGGGTATCGGTATTACTGACCTTACGACTGATATCCGCTCGGACGATTATATTAAGGCTATTAACAAGGGATTGAGCCTATTTGAAATGCAATTAGGGGTGTCCGCTGGCATGTTCAGCTTTGATGGAAAATCTATGAAGACTGCCACCGAGGTCGTATCAGAACAATCAGACACGTATCAAATGCGTAACTCTATCGCTACTCTTGTAGAGCAATCTTTGAAAGAATTGGTAATTTCAATCCTAGAGATCGCTAAAATCTACAACCTCTACACTGGTGAGATTCCAACGATGGATGAAATCAGTGTAGACCTTGACGATGGAGTATTCACTGACCGTAACGCTGAGTTTGACTACTGGTCTAAAATGGTAGCCGCTGGGTTTGCACCCAAAGTTATGGCCATTGAGAAAACTCTTAACGTGACCGAGGAACAAGCTCAAGAGATTTATCAATCAATCAATGACGAAACTATGGCAAGCGCTAATAGTTTTAGGACTACTGACGAGGTCGACATCTACGGGGAGTGATAGGCTATGGCAAAAAAGAAACCTATCAAGTTAAATGATCAACAGCTAATGCTTGACGCTAGTCGAGTAGCTGACATTTATCATCAAATGACAATAGACTTATTCGACCAAGTAATTGACCGGGTCAGAGAACGTGGGACTGCTAGTCTTGAGGACAACCCTTATATCTGGCAGCTAGAAAAAATGAGTGAGATGGGCTTACTTAACAAAGACAACATCAAACTCATTGCTGAGTATTCTGGTGTTGCCGAGGAACAGCTGAGATATGTTATCGAGAATGAGGGCTACAAGGTGTACAAGGACACTAAGAGCCAATTGTTAGAGGCTTTGGGTGGTAAGGGTGATTTTATTACCAATAACCTTATCCAAACCACGTTAGCAAACTATGTTAATCAGACGACAGGGGATATCGACAATCTTATCAATACCACGCTACCTAAGAGCGTCAGAAAGGTCTACCAAGATATTGTTGAAGAGGCGGTGGCAAAGGTAATCACTGGTTTAATGAATCCAGACAAGGCTATTTCAACAACAGTGATGAAATGGGCTGAGAGGGGTTTCTATGGTTTTACTGACAAGGGCGGAAAACGTTGGAGAGCCGACGCTTACGCTAGAACGATCATTAAAACTACATCGTGGCGTGTCTATCGTGAGGCGAGGAAGGCGCCGGCTGACGAACTAGGAATCGATACATTCTATTATTCGATGAAGCCTGCAGCCCGTGAAATGTGTGCACCGTTGCAACACCAGATTGTAACGACTGGTCAAGCTAGAGTTGAGGAAGGTGAGAAAATCCTTGCCCTTGATGATTACGGTTACGGCAAGCCCGGAGGGTGTCAAGGTATTAACTGTGGCCATACCATGACACCGTTTATTCCAGGGGCCAATTATAAGCCAGACTTACCAGAACACCTAAAAAACCTAACGCCAGAGGAAGCAATAGAGAACGCTAATGCTCAATCTAAACAGAGGGCTATTGAGCGCTCTATCAGAAAATCAAAGGAGTTGCTCCACGTTGCTAACAAGCTTGAAGATGAAGACTTGATAAACAAATACAAAGGGCAAGTGAAATCAAGGCAAGCAGCAATGAGGTCTTATTTAGCGAAGCACCCATTCTTGCATCGAGATTACTCAAGAGAACGCTATTACAGCGACCCTTTGAGTGAAGCCAAAACAGAAATAAAGCTGCGTAAACGCCAAAATAAAAAACAAACCGTGTCGAATTGATGCGGTTTTTCTATTGACCTGTCGAATGTCGTAAAACTAGGCAAATTCAGTCCACTGGACGTAAAACAAAGGAGTTTTAAGCATGAGTTTAAAACGAGATATGTTGATTGAAGCAGGTATCACAGATAAAGCGGTTATCGATTCCTTAATGAATGCGTACGGTTCTGGGATTGAGAATGCCAAAGCACAAGCTAAGTCTGAGCTGCAAGCTGAAAACGACAGCCTTAGGCAACAACTTGAGCAACAAAGCCAAGCTCTCAATGATTTGCAAGCTAAAGAGGGAGCGAGTGAGGAACTCAAACAACAATTGACGGACTTACAAGCTAAATTCGACACTTACAAGTCAGAGAATGAAGCTAATCTTGCGAAAGTTACCAAATCTAACGCTATTCGCCTAGCGTTGAAGGATGTGGACGCTCACAACTCGGATGATCTTGCTAAATTCATCAATTTTGACGATATCGAACTTGATGAAGCTGGGAAACCTAAACTAGACAAGGTCATTAAGGGATTGAAAGAGACAAGCCCTTATCTTTTCAAGCAGCAAAGCGAACAGCCTAAAATCTTCGCCGGTGGGAATCCGACTGCTAGCCAGAATGGTCTCACTAAAGAAGATTTTAAACGTATGGGTATCAATGAGCGTCAAGAGCTTTTTGATAAAGACCCAGAGCTATATCAACAATTGAAAGGATGATTTAATCTATGGTTCTTGGAACAACAACGACTGCACAAGTCATCAATCCACAGGTAATGGCTGACGTGGTTTCAGCTAAATTGCCTAAACTTATCAAATTCACACCACTCGCCGTGGTTGAAACAACTCTCGTAGGCCGTCCAGGGGATGAGCTTACAGTGCCACAATGGACTTACTCTGGTGATGCCACTGAAATCACTGAAGGCACTGCCATTCCAATCGACCAATTGGGCACAAAAGAAACGAAAATGAAAATCAAACAAGCTGGTAAAGCTATTGAAATTACCGACAAAGCTGCTTTGGTTGGTCACGGCAATGTCTATGGTGAAGCTACTAATCAGATTGCTTTGGCTATCGCTAATAAGGTTGACAACGACATCGTTGAGGTTGCTAAAACAGCAACACAAAACATCACTGAAGCTCCTGTTTCAGTAGCAAACATTGACAAAGCCTTGGAAATCTTCGCAGACGAAGAAGACGCTCGCTATGTGGCTCTTATCAATCCAAAGGATGCTATCAAATTGCGTGCTGACGCTGGTCAAAACTGGCTTAAAGGCTCAGAAGTTGGTGCTGATGTTGTCGTTTCTGGCACATTCGGTGAAGTGTCTGGCGTGCAAATCGTCCGCACTAAAAAGGTCGAAGAAGGAAAAGGTTTCCTTGTTAAAGTCTCATCACTTCAAACAGATACAGACGACGATGCCAAATATGGAGCATTCGTGATCAACTTGAAACGTGACGTCATGATTGAAAATGACCGTGACATCTTGAAGAAAACTACTGTTTACTCTGGTGATGAGTATTACGGTGTCTACCTTTACGACGATTCTAAAGTCGTTAAATTCGGAGGTGCTTAATGGGGATGCTAATGCGTCGTCATTATAACGGCGAGCAAGCACAAGCAGCACCCGTTAAGAATGACCAAGTAGAAGTGGACGAAACACTAGACAGCAAGACCGTTGCTGATTTGCGAGTTATCGCACAACAACGAGGTCTGACTGGCGTTTCATCACTAACAAAGGCAGAGCTTTTAGACCTCCTAAAATAGCAAAGGGGGTGGTTGAATGACATATTTAACCGAAACAGAATTTTTGAAACTTGGTTTTGAAGACGTGGAAGATTTTGAAACGCTATCAGCTAGAGCTAGTCTCATCATTGATGCCTATATCAAAAACTTCTACGACTTCACCGATTTTGATACAGACTTCGAGCCACGCAAGAAAGCTGTCAAGAAAGCGGTAGCTTATCAAATCGCTTACCTTGATTCAAGCGGCATCATGACCGCAGAGGATAAGACATCATTGGCAAGCATGACCGTAGGACGTACTCATGTAAGCTATCAGAACGGTTCTAAATCGTCTAATGGTGGTCAGAGGTACAATCTATCTCTTGACGCTCTAAACTGGCTGACATTGGCTGGTTTTGGATATAAGGCGGTGGGATATGATAGATAAACGCATGTTGGTTGATACTGTAACAATCAAAAAGCTAACGGGAGAAACGGATGTATGGGGTAAAGTAACGTATGATGAGCCCACAACCCTAAAACCCGTTAGATTTGATAGACAGTTCAATGTTAGCGGGTCAACTAACAATCGTAGCGAATCAAAGCCCAGTGTTTTATTTGTCTATCCTAAATATTGCCCAGTGGTTCTTGACGAAAGCTTTGAAAATGGCTTGATTAACGATGGCAAACGAGATTATAAGATTCGTTCCGTCATTCCAGTCTACTATCCAAGACAAAACAAAGTGTTTTGCTATGAAATCGAGGTGATCTGATGGGTACTACTGTATCGGTTAAAGTTGACCTTCACGGTCTTGAAAAGAAATGCAGCCCCGAAGCTGTCAAGTGTGGGAAGGTTGCCATGATTAGCCAAATGATAGAGGATATGGAACAGTTCATCCCTCGCAGAGACGGAACCTTGAGCGGTAGCGGTACACCTATCAGTGACGGTATTAGATACCCCGGAGATTATGCTAGAGCTCAATTCTATGGCTCTAGCTATAACAAAACTAAGAGCTGGACATTCAAGAAGTACACAACTCCAGGGACTGGGAAACGCTGGGACAAGAAAGCGTCTGCTAAATATTCTAAAGAATGGGGCAAAGTTGCCTTACGAGCTATGGGGGTTAACTAATGAACGACAACGATTTTTCAGAAGTTCTCGCAAACTTCATCAACACGCTTGGCCTACCGTTGAAATGCAAACTTGATTATCTTTCGGAAGACGAAAGTCTTTCAGTCTATCCCTTGCCGGGGGGCAAAGTGGAAGACGAAGACATGGCTGGCACTCAGATTCTATCGCTACCTTACGAGATAGCCATTAAATCAAAGGATCAGCAAAAGCTAAACGCCATTCTTTGGAAGATAAACACCGAGCTTTCCAAAATCGGATTCGAGTTACCAAGTTCAAATAATTCATACACATTTTTAGCCTTGACCGTCGAGACACCGAGCTTAAACGATGCCGACGAGCAGGGCTTTTATATTTACTTGCTTGACCTACAGGCAAGACTAGAAGTAGAAAGGAGCCTTAATTAATGGCTAAATTTAAAAATGCGATTCGTAAGCATTACATTGCACCGTTCGATTCAGAACACCCAGACACTCCACCAACAGAAGATAAGTATATGTGGATCGCCAAAGGTATCAAAGAATCTGCACCAGAGAATGACGCAAAAGACGATGACGTAGCGTACTTCGACGGTGATGGAACAAAAGAAAAAGTTATCACTTCAAAATCACGTGGACGCTCATTTGAAGGGCACCGTGACTATGCTGATAAAGCTCAAAACTTTGTTGTCGATAAAGAAGATGCCGTAGCTGATGATCTCATCGTATGGTACAAGGAAGTGACACCAGACGGCAAATCTTACAAAGAAGGTCTTGCACGACTTTCTGAGATTGAAGTCGGAGATGGTGAAGCGTCAGAGCTTGAAACTATCAAATTCCAAATTAACTGGTCACGTACGCCAGAGAAACACGACATCACTGCATCACCAGTCGCAGCCGCCGCAGTATCTGGAGCTGGTTCAGAAACTTCTGGCCGTGCTGCTCGTTCTGGTGAATCATCAGAAACTACTTCACCGGGTGTCGGTGGATAATCACTAATTAAATAAAAGAAGATAAGACACTTTGAGGGTAGGGGGTAGCCCTTACCCTCTTTTTTTCGTAAAGGAGAACAAACAACATGGTAGTAATTAAAAAACGTAGCAATGTCATCCCTGTAGATTTCGGTGAATTCCAACTTAATTTCCCAGTGTCAGACGGCAATATTCAACGCATGAAGGCCGTTGGTGAGGATTTGCAAGCCAAAGGGCAAGCGTTCCAGGAAACAAGCGATGAAGAAGCTCTCGGAGCTTTGAAAGTATTGGTAGAAGATGGTTTCAATCAAGTATTCGATGATGAAGAAGCGTTCAAACAAGTCTATGCATTCGCTGGTCAGTCAACAATTAACGCTATGTTCTATCTCATTGAAGCCATCAAAGGCATTTCAGAAGAGTTTGAAAACCAAAATTCAAAAGCTGTCCTCGATAAGTATTTGAATGCTTGATTTATCACGAAAGCTAACAGACAAGTTAGTTATTGATGATAAAGAGTACGCCCTAGATTTGTCCTTTGATAACATCCTTAAGATGTTTGAAATGATGAGGGATGATGATATCCCAGAATACATCAAACCTCATTTCGCTATTCGGATGTTGATTAGTAAAAGCCTAGCTGGTACTACCAGAGAGGAAAAAGCAGAATCATTTAACAATGATTTTGAAAACTACTCGATTGAAGAAATGTCAAAGGTCTTTAAGTCAGTCTTTGAAGAACACATCAGCTTGTCAGACGTCGAGGACAATCATGTTGAGTATGACTTGGCTGGGAATCCGATGAAGACTACAGCAAGCGATGATACGAAACAAAGAGCTCCTTATGATATTCGATACGATGGTGACTATATCTATTCGTCATTTTTGCAGGCTTATGGCATTGATCTATTCGATGCACAAGGTGAATTGCACTGGCGCAAATTCAACGCCCTACTGTCTGGGCTACCAGAGGGCACGAAGTTGATGGAAGTTATCAAAATTCGTAAGTGGAAGCCACAAAAGGGCGACTCAGCAGAGTACAAAGAGGAAATGCGTAGACTTCAAAAAGATTATGCTCTCCCTAACGATGTAATCGAGAAAGAAGAGGGATATGAAGAAGAATTTTAGAAAGGAGGGATAATCTATGGCAGATGGTACAGTCACCATCAAGGCGTTATTTGACGGAAAGGACGCTGAAAGTGGGGCTAAACGCATTAAGAGCTCGCTAGAAGGGCTTAAGAGCTCAGCTGGTAAGGTTGGTTCGGTCTTTAAATCTGTTTTAGGTGCTAACTTAATCGGTGGTGCCATTATGGGCGGTATTAGTGCTCTCGGTAATGGCATGAAGTCAATGGTGGGTGAACTTAATAGCTCTACAAAAGCATGGAAGACTTTTGAAGGGAACATGCAACAGATTAACATGCCTACCGACCAGATTAAGCAAGTTAAAGGCGAGTTGCAAGACTTTGCAACCAAGACCATCTATTCAGCGTCCGACATGGCCAGCACTTACTCACAGTTAGCGGCCGTTGGAACGAAGAATACAACCGAGCTCGTTAAGGGCTTTGGTGGTCTTGCGGCAGCGGCTGAGAATCCGCAACAAGCCATGAAGACCTTGAGCCAACAAGCGACCCAAATGGCAGCTAAGCCTAAGGTTCAATGGCAAGACTTCAAGCTCATGTTAGAGCAAACGCCTGCCGGTATTGCGGCTATTGCGAAAGAAATGGGCATGAGTACCGCTGAAATGGTCCAAGCAGTCCAGGACGGCAAGATTAAGACCGAGGACTTCTTTGATGCCATTGCTAAGGTCGGGAATAACGACACGTTCAGCAAGATGGCGACAGAATTCAAGACCGTTGACCAAGCTATCGACGGTATGAAAGAATCGCTAGCTAACAAGTTGATGCCACAGTTTGAGAAACTCAATCAAATCGGCATCAAAGCAGTCGTAGGGTTAACGGATGCACTAGAGAGAGTTGATATCAACGGAATTGCCGACAAGATTGGCAGTGGGTTGTCTTCGCTTTGGAAAGGCTTCACAAACACCGGAGCTTTGGCTAATCTGGGCGCAACGTTCACCTACATTAGCAGTTCTATTCAGCAACTATTTAGCAAGATTGATGGTAGCAAGCTCATGCAGGGCATTGGCTCGGTGTTTGGTGACATTGCCAACGGCATCTCACAAGCTCTAAATATTGCCACAACGTCAGTTAGAAGCTTCATCAGCTCATTTGCTGATACCGGGGCTTTCCAATCGTTCAAAGCAGCGGTGGAAGATACTTGGAACGCTCTTAAAACCATCGGTTCATCGTTTGGCGAGGTGCTAGGTAGCTCACAAATGCAGTCAATCATTTCAGGTATTGGCTCAGCTCTTGGAACGCTTGTAAACTGGATATCTCAAGCTATTTCAGCGGTATCTAAATTTGTTAGCTCATTGCCACCGGGTGTCCTAAACGGTATCACAAGCGGTATTTTGGCAATGGTAGCAGGGTTCATGACTGCCAAGGCTGGGATTTCAGCGGTAGGTGCTGCATTGAAAGGCTTGGACTTTCTTAAAAGTCTAAATCCATTCAAAAAATTTGGAGCGGATGCAGCAGCAGGAACAGAACAAGCTGCTAACAGTGCGAGACGTTCTAAATCAACCATCACTCAGCTATTTAGTGGTATATCCAACGTTATCAAGTCGTCTGGTAATGCAATCAAAGGAATCTTGACAGCTATATTCAAAGGTATTGCTGAAACTTACAAAGGCTTTGGACAAGGGCTTAAATTCGCTTTACAAGGGCTTAAGGGGTTGAGTTCAGCTCAAATCCTCTCGTTTGCTACAGGTATTGCTATTGCGGCAGTCGGAATCGGTGCAGCGATTGCATTGATTGTAGCTTCATTCTCGCTATTAGCAAGTCATGCCAGTGGTGTTTCTCAAATTATCGGCTCTATTGGCTCAGCGTTCGGAACTGTTGTTGAATCTATTGGTAAGGCAGCAGGAACTATCGTTGAAGCGTTCGGAACTGCCTTTGCTACTGTCGTTAAGGCAGTCGGTGAAGCAGCACCGGGACTAGCTAAACTTTCACCATTGGTTGAAGCTATCGGCACTGCTCTAGGAAACGCAGCGCCATTCATTACAGCCTTCGGTAACGCTTGGACATCCATTCTAGGAACGTTGCCAGCTATTATCAGTGCATTTAGTGGCCTAGCTACTGCTCTAGGTTCTGCAATCAGTGCAGTTGCTACCGCCATCACTCCGATTGTGCAAATTATCGGAAATACTATTACAGCAGTAGCTCAGATAATTGCTAACGCTATCGTGGCAATCGCACCAGTGATCGCGAATTGCATTGTCCAAGTTGCTCAAGTAATCGGTCAATTCGGGCCACAGATTGCAATGGTTTTGCAAGTAATTGTCCAAGCCATTCAAGCAACGGCACCAGTCATTATGACATTGATTCAAGGGATTGTGACAGTTGTTCAAACTCTTGCACCAGTTATCAGTCAAGTGATTTCTGCCATCGTTACAGTCGTTCAGACTCTTGCACCTATTATCAGCCAAATCATTTCAGCAATTGTTACAGCAATCACTCAAATTGTGCCTATTATCACAGCTATTGGTGGTGTGATTAGTGCTGCGTTTAGTGGCATTGCATCGGTTGTGTCAGCAGCAGGAATGGCAATAGCTACCGCCGCTATGGGTATCGGTACGGCTATTAGTACGGCCCTAAGTGGTGTTTCTGGTGTCATTTCCGCTGCCGGTTCAGCTATCGGTGCAGCTTTGCAGGGAATCGCTAGCGTAGTCCAATCAGTCGGGACGTCAATTGGTACGGCGGCTCAAGGCATCGGAAACGGTATCAAATCAGCGTTTGAAGGTATTTCAAGCACGATTACTTCTGCCGGAAGTGCAATCAGTAGTGTATTGAACAGCTTGGCTAACGTGTTCAACTCTATCGGCACCGCAGCACAGAAAGCAGGGTCTGGATTCAATCAGCTTGCAAATGGTGTGGTTAAGATTACCAATACAAACCTCGGAGACATGGCTGCATCTCTTGCAGCAGTAGCCAAAGGGGTTGGGTCTATCGGTAATAACTCAGCGGGGCTTGCTCAAGCTGGGACTGGCATGACTAACCTTGGTAATGGTATGAGCAAGGTGTCTAGCTCAGCATCTAGCGCTGTATCTGGATTGACGTCATTCTCAAACACGATTACAAGCATTCAATCGTCATTCACTAGCTTGCAATCATTGTTGACTACGGCAGGAACAGCGTTCAGCACGTTCTCTAGTCAAGCTAGTCAATCGCTTGCTGGTTTAACGGCTATTGTAGCCCCTATCACTGCATTTAGAACACAAATCATGACACTAGCACCGGCTTTGATGGTTGCTGCTACTGGTTTAACTCAGTTCAGTACCGTTTCAATGTCATTGACTGCTAGCATGACTTCTATCAGCTCAAGCATGACTATGTTAACTACTAGCTTAACTATGCTAGCTACTCAATTAACTATGATCACTACGAGCATGACCATGATGGCCACTAGCTCAACAATGCTAGGCACTAGCTTAACTCTTGTAGGTACTCAATTCACTATGATTGGTACTTCACTAATGATGCTTAACAGTCAATTCATGATGTTCGCTACATCATTGATGCAACTGACATCACAGCTTATGATGGCAGGTTCAGCAGTTACCATGTTTGGTGCTCAACTCATGACTGCTCAGACTGGTTTCAGCATGGTTTCCATGATGGCTACCATGGTATCTAGTCAGCTTGCTATGCTTGCTAGCTCAGCCCAAATGGCTGGCGCTGGGCTTGCTATGGTAAGTGCTCAAGTCATGATGCTTGCTAGTGTATTCGCTGCCGTTGGAGCGGCGGCAATGACATTACAAGCTACAATGATGTCACTAGGTATGGCCGTTAGTGCAGGCATGATGTCAGCGGTGCAAGCTGTAACATCCGGGGCAATGCAAATGACAGCGACTCTACGTTCTAGCGGTACGCAAATGGTTGCTAGTACGCAAGCATTCATGAATCAGATTGTTTCAGCAGTCAGAAACGGCATGAATCAAGTGGTTGCGGCTATCCGTGCCGGTGGTGCTCAAATGGTTGCAGCTATGCAAGCAAGCGGTCAGCAGTTGGTTGCAGTGACACAAGCGGCGGTCAACCAAGCAGCAGCCGCAGCAAGAGCCGGTTATGGTGCTTTCTTCTCAGCCGGTGCTTACATGGGTCAAGGTCTTGCCGCTGGTCTGATGTCAGCTCTTGGAGCAGTTACAGCGGCAGCGAATGCCTTGGTAGCACAAGCGGAAAGAGCGGCACAAGCTAAAGCCAAAATTCACTCACCATCGCACCTATTCCGTGATCAAGTTGGTTGGTATATCGGTCTTGGTATTGCTCGAGGTATCGATGAATCAGCTCCAGAGGTTGCTAATAGCTTGGACTTCATCCGTGACCAAGTCAACGGGTTTAATGTTCGAGCTAACGCAATGCTTACGGGTGCTACCTCAAATATGGCTAGCCAGCTCAAAATGGAAGTTTTGCGTGATAAAACGCCAGACGCTGCGATTTCAGCACGTCAAGAAGCGTATGCTGCACATTCAGCAGGCTTGCTTAGCGATGTGATTGACGCTCTTGGAGAGCTTAAAGACCAAGTGGCACAAGGTCAAAACATGGTGTTAGACACTGGCGCTCTAGTCGGTGGCACAGTTAATAACTTCAATAGTGCCATTGATACGATTAAAACTTTGAAAGGACGACACAGATTATGATTACTAAAATCAAAGAATATATAGCGTTTGGCGATTTTAATAGTCGTGACGCTGGTTGGTACTTGCAGAAACGTGAAGCACCGACACCCGATGAAAAAGAGATTGTCGAGTCTATCCCTTTTATGCAGGGGGTGCTTGACTTTTCTAGCGTTCTGGGTGAGCGTGTCTTCGAGCCTAGAGAAATAACGTATGAGTTTAAATTGCCGTTTACGGAATACGAGGACAGAAAGACTGCAGAGCGTATGATTAAGTCTCAAATGGTGACTAAAACAGAGCGGAAACTGTTTGACACGCATGACCGCCGTTATTACTGGATGGGCAAGATTAAGCACATCAAGGTAGCTGATGATCCTATCAAGAAGAATCTGGTCGCTACTATCGTGTTTAAGTGCTATCCGTTCGCTTACCATGAAAACGAATATTTCGATGATGTCTGGGACACATTCGATTTTGAAAGTGATGACTCAACATGGACAAAATGGCAACTTGGATATACAAGGTCAGAAAGAACAATTTACTTTGTTAATTCTGGCGACACGTCAATCAGTCCAGTAATTTACTGTGATGAAGATATCACGCTTACCGATTCAGAGGGCGTTATTTACAACCTAAAACGTGGCGAAAATAGGGAGTTCGCATTGACACTATATCAAGGAATTAACTATTTCAAGGCTAAAGGCAATGGCACGATTGCCATGCATTTTAATAATGAGGTGATGGCATGAGTGCAAGCGGTAAAATCGAAGTATTTAACATTAGTCCGACAGGCTATGCTGTCAAGGTTTCAAACCTCAGAAATGATACTGGCATCAAAGGGGTATTATTCCCAACGTGGAGCAGAAAAACAAACTACTCGCTTAGTGCCGGAAAAGTTATCGACCAAGACGATATTATTTGGTACGACGGTGTTGAGTGGGGTGGGAACTGGTACTGTACCGTTAACGTCTCAGACCATAAAAATGAGCGTGGGGAGTTTCTAACGCATGTCTATGTGTCTGATAATAACGGTCAACTTGTCGGTGTTGGTGGTGAAAAAATCGTGGTACCAGAGCCACCCGAAAACGCTAAACAAAAAGGCGGGTATGCTGTCTATTGGTGGAGCGACTTCAACGCTAGACGTTGGGATAAGCTGAACCGCACCACGTATGGACGCAAGACTATCCATGACCCGTACAGTCCAAGGGGCGGTACTGTTATCGTTGGTGAAATCAACCAAGCTCTAAATACCATTCATGAGTTCTCGTTTGCCATTCCTTTTACGCATCCACTTTACAATAAAATGGTGCCGTTTAAGTCAATCGTCGAGGTTGTCAATCTCTATGACGGAAAGGTCGAGTTTGTTGGTCGGGTTCTGACATCGACGAATGAAATGACAACGGACGGCTTTGCTCAGAAAGTGACCTGCGAGGACTTCCTTTCATTCCTTCATGATTCCGCTCAATGGTTCCAGAAATTACCGAACCAAGGAGCGGCACCTTACTTAACTGAAATTTTAAGGGTTGCAGACGGTGAGGTTGAAGACTACAAACGCATTAATCTTGGGGTTTGTACGGTTAACAGTAGGACAGATAAGCCTTGGCGTTATCTTGGGTATGAATCTACTTGGGATTGTGTGAGAGAACGCATTATCAATAGTATCGGTGGTTATTTGACCATCTACGAGCGGAATACTCGCTTATATGTTGATTGGACTGCTCAAATCGGAGAAACCAAGAAATCGCCCCTTCAAATTGGGAAGAACATCAAATCTGCCAGTCGGGCACTTGATTTTGACGGATTGGCTACTCAAATCATGCCAATCGGTGCTGATATTCAAAAGGAACATCCAGACGAGGACCAAAGCCCCGATGTTACAAGGGAGCAGTTGACTATCTGGCACGTCAACAATAACAGTGCCTATTTAGAAGACAAAGAGCTTATTAAAGAGTTCGGGATTATTCGTAAAGCTGTAATTTGGACAGAAATTGACAATCCCAATGTGCTGTTAGCGCGTGGCAAGCAGTATTTGAGAAATCAAAAAATCGCACTCGCAAAATGGACAATTTCAGCAGTGGAACGCTACTTAATTGATAACCGCTACGATAAATTTGAGATCGGGAATAAACACCCGATTATCAATGCACCCTTGAGCGGTATTGAAACTTTGCAAATCTTGGAGAAAAAAATTGATATCCTAAACCCACAATCAGTTGATTTAACTATCGGTTCACAATCTCAATCGCTCACAACATATCAATTGCAGTTACAAGAAGCAGAGAACTCAATCGAGCGTGTTAAACAGAACACATCAACTGCTAACAAAGAGAAACGCTTGAAGGCTCTTAAAGACCAACTCGCAGCACTTAAGAACAAACCTAGCTCAAAACCAACGCCACCAACAGCGCCTACTCCGCCTAGCCCTAACGCATCAGCGGACGAACTTGCAGCTTATGATAAACAGTACGCTGATTATCTAACCGCTAAGGCTAACTATGATAACCAGCTTGCGTCGTTCAACATGGACGAGCAAGAGCGTGCTAGAACGATTAGAGACGTAGAAGCTGAAATTGCTAGGCTACAAAAAGAATTAAACGGAGGTAATTAAACATGCCACAAACTGAAGCAGAGGGACGTTTGAACCTCTACGATGATGTCACGCCCCTAGAAAACACCAAGAATATCAATGTTTTAACCAAGGCAATCCGCAAGAAAACCAGAGGGGCGGACGTTCGAGAAGCCATTGCTAAGGCTATTGAGACGACTTACGCTGACGGTGCCACAAACGGTAATACCAATATGGAAGTCGTTAAGGCCCGTGGGCTAACAAGCAACCTTGATGACCGTCTCAGCACTATCGAGAACACTTTGAATGGTAAGGCAAGTGCCGATTTTGTTGAAAAGAAATTCAACAAAATTGAATCCAACGCCCCCAAGGCTGTTCTCAATTCGCTATCTGAAATCAGTAGCACATACCCAAACGGCGCCAATGGTATCGTTGTCGCTAAAGACACAGGGAAATGGTATTACTACGACGAAGGGGCACGCTCTTGGAAAGAGGGCGGTGTCTACCAGTCCCGTGGTCTAGGTGGTAACGAGGTTACCGCTGATAATGTCGATTTTGCTCAAGGTATCAAGCAAATGTTAACAGACCGAATCACGGGCACTTTCTGGGTCGAAAACGGCGGAAAGATTATCAGTGACGTTGCCGCTGGGTGGAGTCGATTCTTACCAGTTAACATGTACAAAGGCAAGACTTACTACATTGCTGGTGTTCGTGGTGTCCTTACTTTCGTAACATCGGTAGATGGTAGTCGAATCATCAAGAAATTAGCTGATAGAGATACAGTAGTTACTACAGAATACACACCAACGGAAGACTCGATTCTGTACGTATCTGTTCAAAACAACGACCCAAAACCTAAGGTTTTCAACGCATCAGTAGCGGAATTATCCGCTGCTAATGTCGATATGAATAATCTTCCAGACGGTTATATTTCGCTCAAAATTCCAAAATTGTCAGTCGATGTCAAGGCTACAGACCTTGATTTTGTGACAGAAATCAAGCAGATTCTTGATGAGAATACGTTTATTCGAGGTAAATTCTATACCGGCAACGGCCAAGACAAAGCGGATGCGCTTGACTGGGGTGTTTATCCACCAATTACGTTGAAAAAAGGCGTTACCTACGGATTGAAAGATGTCAGAGGGGTGTTCACTTATTTTATTAGCGTAGATAATCGCAAATTGAAACAATTCTCAACCAATGACAGAGTTGTCAGCGAGGACTTCACGCCATCCGAGAATGGTTTTTTGCTCATAACTAGACAACTAGTAGATCAACCGTCTAAGCTCATTCAAGGCGGGCTTGCTAAAGCTGCATTGTTGAAGAATCTAGATTATGGAGCTTCTGCCCTAGAATCTAGTGTCAATTTCTTAAGCAGCGACAACAACGGCACTCGATTTGGTCAAAAGATTGACGGTATCGACTCAACACAAAAAACCACGGTCAACAACCTAGCTTATATGTCGCCTGTCGATACATGGCCTAAAACAAAAGGGTTTATCGACACCGTGGATGTCTATGTTAAGGATGCAGGAACATATAAGTTTGCTATCGGGAACATCGACCAAAACCAGTTAATTGTGTCACCTCGAACTTTCACTAAGGACCTCAGTGCCGGCTATAACCGCTTGAGTTTAAGGCACGAAAACATCGCTATTTTCTACGGCGAGCAGCTATTTTTTGAATCTAAAGACAATACTGTCTACGCTTCAAAAGGTGAGCAGAACTTGATTCAGGACGCTCAGCATACAACTAGCAATGCTGGGTACGCTGGTAAAATCATGTATCGCACTAACAACGCCATTCCTTTCACTTACACAGTGGCAGAGGAAAGTGCCAATGAGAAAGTGGAAGACTTAAAACGCACCACTGACAAGCTTGAGCCTATTGTTTCAGAGCTTGAGATTTTCAAACGCACACCGATGGTAGTCAGCCCAAACGGGACTAAGTTCCGTCTGCTAGTTGATAACAACGGTAATCTATCAACCGTTTCAAACATTCCTAAACGTGTCGCTGTTTTTGGTAACTCAATCGCAAGCCATGGATGGCTCAAGGGCATTGGTATGGCTGCCAGTTCGAAGGACAAGGACTATTTCACTCTTATTAGAAAATACATCCAGTCCAAGAATCCAGACGCCGTCGTAGAACGCGGTAACGGTGCATCGTGGGAATCAGAGCCAAACACTCGCCGTCAAACGTTCGAAAGCAAAATGATGTTAACGTTGAAACCAGACACAGATATCGTTATTTTGCAGTTCGGGGACAACCTAAACAACGACGAAAAAAGAAGAAACCTTGAAACAGATATCCCAAACCTTATCAGTTGGATTCGCAATGCTTCACCTAAAGCACTTATCTATTGGGTGGGTGTGTACTATGCTTCACAAGACTTTGTTGACCGATTGAAGCGTATCTGTGCTCCTCTTGATGTTACTTTTGTAGACATCTACAAGTTTTCTAAAGACCCTAAATATAAGTCTCATGTTGGGGCTATCATTGACTTGCCAGACGGTACTAAGTACACAGTTACCGATCCCGGAGTTGCTAGCCACCCCGGCGATTTAGGACATCAAGCTATTGCGGACGAAATTATTAAGAATTTCTTGTTTTAAAAAAATGGGGGTTAAATAATATGTCAAGGAGTGTTAAATGCACAGTAAACCAGACGGCATCTTCGGCGTGTTCGACGTAGTCAGAGACTTCTATGCACACGGCATTGATGAGCATTTATGGGTATTTCTGCTAATGATTATCATTCTCAGTGATATTATCATCGGAGTGGCCAGAGCTTGGGCCTTCCATGAATTTTCAAGCTCAAAATTTAGAAAAGGGCTAGTCGGTCATATTGCCATGTTTACGTTTGTGGCAATCTTCTACCCGTTCGCAGTCTTCATGAATTTAGGTAGTGTAATTGATACATTTATCTTTGCAATGATAGCAGCTTACGGCTCTAGCATTTTGGCTAGTCTATCAGCTTTAGGGGTGGAAATCCCTTATATTGACAAGTACGTTAAGAGAAATATCGACAAAGAAAAGTTTTTTCTTAACTCGGAAGAAGAAAAGGAGAATACAAAAAATGATTAACTTTAAACTACGTTTGCAAAACAAAACTACTCTTGTAGCTCTTATCTCAGCAGTATTTCTTATGTTGCAACAGTTTGGGCTTACAATTCCTAGCAATATCCAAGAGGGTGTAAATACCCTCGTTGTGATCTTGGTTATCCTCGGAATTGTTACCGACCCAACAACTAAGGGAGTAGCTGACAGCGAACAAGCTTTAAACTACCACGCACCTCGTGAGGACTAGCTTATGGCTAGACTCATGACTTCCATCAACCAAATTAAAGGGGGTGATGTCCTAAAATCTGGGGACACCACTTCCGTTTTTGGTTTCGAAATTCTAGGGTACGATGGAAAACGCATGGAACTGTCCGGCACTGGTAAGCTAACACTTTCCAACGACGAAACCGTGGCGTTGTATCAAGACATTACCGTCGATAGTGGTGTATTCTCGTTCTCAATGGGTAACGTGGTAGCTACTGGGACTTACTACCTCGAAATTAAACTGGATGGGCATATTTTCCCGTCTAATAATTTCAAGGTCAAGGTCAAGAATTCGCTAAATGCAGACAGCGCTATTCCATCGGACAAGAGCCCTAAACTGAAACTACTAGCGGATGAATTACGAGAATCTGGGTTAATCACCGGTAGTGGTGGTGAAGTTACTGAAGACCTCGTTAATATCTACAATCTAGCTAAAATCTAAGAAAGGAAACATATATGAGTAAATTACATGATTTCGCCACGGCAGTCGGGACTGACATTAAAGAAATTAAAACGGCGTTAGCTGGCAAAGCTGAAAAAGGTGAAGTGACAGCTAATGGAATCACTCAAGAACAACTTAACACTGCCATCGCACAAGCTAAAACAGACCTTATCGGTGGTGCTCCTGAAGAGCTTGACACACTCAAGGAAATTGCTGATAAAATCACCGCTGCTGGTGGCAATACAGACAGCGGTATCATTACCAAAATGACTGAATTGGGTACTCGTATCGATACCATCGAGCAAGAAGACCTTGTGAGCGTCTATAATACTGCGAAAAACTCTCTAATAGGGGGTGAATTATGAGCAATTTAAGTAAGGCCATTGAAGCCATCGGGCGTGATATTGGTGAAATTAAAGGGAAACAATCTTCATCATTGACTATCAGCCAAGCATACGGTTTATTTCCAACATACAATAACTTTTTTCTACAGGTTTTAGAACAAAACAAATTTGCGGCAGATCCGCTTGTAACAAAATCTCAATTACCTACAAGCGAAATTGAAGCTTTGAAACAAAAGGTCGAAGAGTTGAAGAGAACTATCTCTGAGATTAAACAATCTATTCAAAAATAATTTGAGAAAGGAGAAACATGACTTCAAAAACACAATTATTAAACACGCTTGATAGTCTCGTTAATCAACGTGTCACTGTTCCCACGAATCCTTATGGCGGGCAGTGTGTGGCTTTGATTGATAATGTGTTGCAATATCAAGGGTTGTTTAACCTTGATTTCAGCTACTTAAACGCCATTGATGGCTTAAGCCGTGCTGAAAGTCTAGGGCTAAAAGTCACACGTTTTAACGGGGCTAACAATCCGCCAGTAGGCAGTGTTTGGGTAACTAACTGCTTGCCATACCACCAATTCGGCCATATCGGTTTCGTGGTCGCAGAAAACCCAGACGGCACCGTTACCACTGTCGAGCAGAATATAGACGGCAATGGCGACGCCCTCTATAACGGTGGTTGGACACGTAAGGTGACAAGAAACCTCGATAGCGCTGGTAATTTCAGCTATATCGACTGGAATGCACCAACTCAGCAAATGGTTGGATGGTTTGAATTACCATTTGACGGCATGGCACAAGATAATTACTTTATCGATGTGTCAGCGTATCAACCAGGCGACTTAACGGCTATCTGTCAAGCCAGTGGCACTAACAACACAGTGATTAAAGTGACCGAGGGCGTGGGCTGGGTTAGTCCAGTAGCCGGTCAGCAAACCAGCACAAGTAACTGTATCGGTTACTATCACTTTGCCCGTTTTGGTGGCGATGTAGGCACTGCACAAGCTGAAGCGAATTACTTCATCAGCAATCTGCCATCTCACCCACGCTATCTAGTATGCGATTACGAGGACGGCGCTAGTGGAGACAAGCAAGCTAATACTAATGCGGCACTGGCATTCATGGATGTTTGTAAGTCAAACGGCTTTGAGCCTATCTATTACAGTTACAAGCCTTATACATTGGCTAACGTGTATGTAGATCAGATTACTGCACGCTATCCTAACAGTCTTTGGATTGCAGCGTACCCAGATTATGAGGTACGAGCTGAGCCATACTGGGGTGTGTACCCGAACATGGAACACACTCGTTGGTGGCAGTTTACATCGACTGGTCTAGCTGGTGGATTGGATAAGAATGTCGTTATCATCAATGACGGTGATAGCTTAGTAAATCAGAAAGAGGAAGAAGAAAATATGGATTATGTAGTACGAAGCGAAAGCGGTAAAGAAGGATATCTTGGTGTAGTTAATGGTCGTGTGTTCGGTATCGGCTCAATGGGAACAGTAGACGCTCTACGCTCAGCGGGTGCTAAACACTTGACCTTGCCAGACGAAGATATCGAGCGTTTCTTGAATAGCCAATCAAACGACACTGCGGCAGTCTCTAAGGCAATCAATGAAGCTAGCGCTTCAGTCGTTAAGGCTATTGAAGAACGAGCGACTGCCACACAAGGGCAAACTGGAAAATAGACCACGCAAACTAAAAAACGAAAAGGAGTATATCACCTCCCCTCACACTGCAATAGGGATATCATGGCAGTAGTGGTCGAAGCCCTGGCATTTGCTGGGGCTTTTTTTATTTGGTATAATATAAGTCCATCATAGGCAAAGAGCTACGAGGTTATCTCATAGCTCTTTTTTATATTTGCTAATCTCTACGATAAGTGATAACATAGATTTCGGAATACTTGGCGTCTTTCGATGAAAATTCTCGAACGTCCCCGGCTTTAGCTGGGGTTTTTATTTTGCTGACGACGGCGTAATCTGGGAACGATAAAAAGGGGCAAATAAGGGGCAATAAGTGTAAACTTTACTAACTTTATGTGAATTTTACCGCCTATATCTTACACGCATATATCCTTATTTAATAGGTTTTCTTCCTATTATATACGCATTTAAAATGGCACTAACAGAATACCGTGGTTTGAAATCATTCTACAACTTGAAAAAATAATTCTATAGTCA
>OGJC01000446.1_pt1 | contig 41283 bp, 60 predicted proteins | sample 1571941 | NCBI WGS metagenome assembly OGJC01 (sample SAMEA2582100, study PRJEB24529) | metagenome | biome: Human gut stool | place: China | collected 2011 | reverse complement strand
TTATTTAAGAGTTATTGTTTCCAAATATTTCAACGGCTTAAATACAAATAAAACCGCTTGAAATAGGGCTTTATAAAGAGTTGAAATATTTAATTCTTTACAGTAAAATCACAAAAGTTTACTCCTTATGCCCCTTTTTTGCCCCCTTAAAATAACACAAAAGCTGCTAAATATAAATTTCCTTTGTGACGGAAATTTTTAAAAATAGTCCTTATAAAGGAAATCAAATAAAAAAAGCCGAGCACTGGCTTCTTACTTATATCCATACTCGCGCTCTGCGTCTCGTCTCATCTTGACGACTTCATCAAAATTTCTGCTAGAGCCAAGATAGACCTGTTTATTGTCAACGTTGATAAATGCTTGATAGCTACCCTTCCGCTTGTTAAAATACACACCACGAATCCCTGTTGTACTTTTGGCCGTAGGCTTCGTGCTTCTTAAACTTTCTGGATTTCGGATAGAATCCATATATGCTTTGGACGCACCGCGTCGACATCCACAAGAAGTGTAGTGATGAATGTCATTGTTGCTTAAAATCAACTCGTTTCCACAGAAACGACATACACACTTCCAGTAGACACGCTGATTAGCCGAATGGGAACGGCTAATCATCTTAAAATTCTCCGTTTCTGTATCTGTCAAATCTCTAAACCGCTCCCGTCTTCGCTCGTCATTAAGACAGCCACAAGATTTGGTCAAACCACGCTTTAATCTGTACCCAAGAGCATGATATAGATTTCCGCAATCACACTGACAGAGCCATTTAATGTCCCCTTTGGAAGACCTCGTCCCGTCATCCTTAATGACGACGAGACGATTGAACCTCTTCCCAATTATATTTTCTTTCATCGGATGTTCTCTAGATTCTGTTCGATCCATTCAAGACGATTTCTGCGGCCTGATGGGATTGGCCGAGGGTCGCGAGAATAGTTCTTGAAGCGCATCTGAAGCAGATAGGAATCATTGCCTAGGCTACTGCTTTCCAAAGCTATCTCTAGATAGGCGTTGGCGATGTAGTTCCCGTCTGCTGTGTACATTCTTCCGGCACCACCTATGATATCCTCTCTACTATTCTCAATCCATTTCAACAGTTGCTGTTTCTTAAATTGGTCATAATAAGCAGGGAAAGTCATATTCATTTTGAGTGAATTAGAAAGATAGTATTGATCCTGAGCCTTCCCAATCAACGCTAGCTCGAAATCTTCAAATAAGCAATCAAGCATAGCGTTGACCCTTGCTGCTCCTATCTTCTCGATAGAGGTTTCACCACTCTTGAAACGTTGCCAGTTCACAACCATAAATTTGATTCGAGGAAGCTTATAGAAATCATTCTCATATCGGAAATATCGTCCTACATACTCCAGAATTAGATCTTTAATGTCATTGTTGATTTTCATCTTAGTTTCTCCTTTGATTTTTAATTAAGCAAGTACGCTCTTTGGATACCATTTGGTAGAAATTCCGTAAGGTGTTGTGATTTCAAGTTTAACTGCTTTTTCAGTTTCTTCAAGCAAGCTGTTGATGCTGATAGAACGAACGGACATGAAAGCTAAATCTTTCTTGTTGCGGCCGTAGAATTCTTTCTCAGTGAACCATTTCTTCACTCCTTGAAATTTCACGTTAGAAGATTGGAAGAAGTAGAAATCGTCTGCCATGTTTTGACGTTTAACTACTTTCCAAGCTAATTTCAAAGCTTCTGAGAAAGTTACATCGTTCTTTTCGTTTTTGAAGATTTTCCATGCTAATGTCATAACTTGTGATTTCATTTTGATTTCTCCTTTTGCCTTCTTTTATCTTACGAGACTATTATATATCTTTTTAGATAGTTTGTCAACCCTTTTTATAAAGTTTTTTTAATTTTTTAAGTTTTTTTGCAAATAAAAAGACCCTCGGTTTATGCCGAGGGTCAAACTGTCTGCTTTGTCCCGTTTTAAAAGAGGGGTGCAGTCCTATTTATTGTACTCTATAAGTTACGCCTGCATAAATTAAATCACTAGACAATCCATTTAGTGTTTGAATGTTTTCTACCGTCGTACCATATTGAGCAGCCATACCAGAAAGCGTATCTCCCCATTGTGCCGTATGATAAGATACGTTTTGAGAAGCTACCTGTCCTTGCCCTGAAACTTTCAAAACTTGTCCTACATAGATGTAATTCGGGTTGCTAATTCCATTCAGAGCTGCCAACTGTTGATAAGTCGTGCCGTATTGAGCGGCAATCCCAGAGAGCGTATCTCCTGATTGTACTGTGTATGAGCCAGATTGCTGAACAGTTGGAGTTGATGCAGGCTGGCTATTAGTAGTAGAGATAATCTCTGAATTTCGTTTGTAAATCCAAGAGTTAATACCTGCTAACAACACCTTATCACCACTCACCTCTGCTACTTGATAAGACCGACCTTTAACCCAATCAGGGATTCCTTCTCCTGTTGCCCAGTTGGTAGCCGAGAAATTAACCTTGACTGTGTCACCGACTTTAACATCGCTTTTCGGCGTGTTATCAGCTTTTTCGCCCTCTTTAATCGCTGGCGTTTGTGTTTTAGGTGTATTCTTACGACCATAACCATTATCTGTAATACCAGTCAAATCCACATTGCCGTCAAGCCCGCCCACTACATACGTTGAAGTAAACTGAAAAATGGCGATTTCTGGGAGTGACGGGAAAAAGTTGTAGTTTGGTAATGGGGTCACGTTGTAATCTGGATAAGCCGCAATCCAAAGACTATTCGGAAATTCAGCTAAAATCCGATTGTAATCCACATGGGCAACTGTATAAGGCTTGTATGAGTAGTACATTGGCGTATAGCCTGCTGCTCTAATCATGCGCATGCCATGTAAGATGGCGTTTGTATTTGCTTCTTTGCTGGCGCTCGCTCCGCTCTCATAATCCAGAGCTACAATTGACCCTTTCGGTGTTTGTACCTGCGGCAAGAAGGTTTTAAGCACTTGCTCACCCAAAGCAGCATTGCCGCCCACCTCGTACCAAACATAAGTATGAGCACGTTTACCCTGTGCGATAGCACTTGCTACTTGCGTTTCATACGTTGATTGGCCGTACATACCATAGGCATTGATACCGCCAATTTGGATAATAGCAAACTTGTCATGCCCGTATCCAAAGATACCACTTGTCCCTTGATAGACAGACCAGTCCACGCCTTGATCTCCTACTGCTGCTTGCGCAACAGTAGGAAGCATGAAACCAAGTACGATTGTAACAAGAGCTAAAAGCTGCTTAATTTTCTTTTTCTGTGTCATCCGCTGTGTCTCCTTTTTTATTTTTAAAAGCTAATTCGTAATAACCGATGGCAGACAAGCCAGCAATTAGCCCGCCCCAGCCATAAGCTGCATAGTCCCCATGAACAATGGTTGCGGCGTACGCAAGACCTACAATAATCCCCAAACCGAGAGCTAACGTAGATACTTGTTTTCCGTTTAGATTGAATTGCGTCTTAACGACATTTACAATTGCTGAAATGATGGGGGCAATAATCCCCGCTGTGATTAAAATTTGTTGCATCTTATTTCTCCTTCTCAATTTTGCTTTCGAGCTTGTCAATTTGCTCATCAAGGTAATTCGTTCTTTCTTCTAAGCGATAAGTTCGCTCTACTACGCTATTATGCTTTTCCACTTTTTTCTCTAACTCCTGAATTCGGAAGGTGGTTATCTTAGCACTAGTGATAATCCCGCCAAACGTGCCAATTAGCGAAGCGCTAATCGTCACTACAGCATTTATGACGTCTGGTGCCATATGTCCTCACCACCTAATCTATTCTTGGCATAACCGTTGCACAAGCTCCCTTTTGAAGCAACTCTTGCAGTGGCTGCCCCTTGTGTGTCCAGTTATCCAAAAATTTCAGAATGACAGGCGTACCTTGTGGATATTTAGGATTCGTATCAAACGGATAAGGTGCGCTAACAATATCGCCAAAGCCATATCGAACACCTTCAGTAAGTTGCGGCAAGAGTGCTGCGACCTTGTTATACAAATCTTGCTGCATGCCGCCCTCTGTGGAAATTGCGAGCAGAATTAATACATCTGTCAGTTTAGAAGTACGTTCTACTACATCTTTGTTTTTCTTCGTCGTATCCGTTGTTTTATCTAACTTCTGCTGCATTTCTGCGATAGCTCCTGTTGGGTCAAGTTCAGTCGCTACCAGCTTCAAAACTGCATCGATTAAACTTTCGTCGTTATCATTCATATGGTCTCCCTCCAGTACACGGTCATAAGCTGTGTAGGGTTCGTCACATCGAATAGCGACAAATGTTTTATCTGCTTCTCGTAGGTATTTATTAGCTACTTTAAATTTCATTTGTGCCCTCCAATTTTGTTTTTGCTTCCTCAAAAAGTTCTTTCAGCGCCTCGTCTGAAGCTAACACGGCGTTAAAATGTTTGAGTTGTTCCTGCAGCTGTTCTTTTTCAGCTTGTTCCTGTATCAATCGCGCCTTAAATTCTGCTGCTTCTAGTGCTTTATCACCGATTTGGTTTTTTAAATCAGTAAACATGTAAGTGTATACGTTTTCGTTCATGTATTTCTCCTAATATTTTTTGTGATACAATTCAATTCGCCCGTCTCTAAAGAACCTTAATTCATCTCTGTTTGTTCCTAAAGCTCGAAAGCTAGAAAAGTCAACGCCATTAAAAGTTCCTCTAGTATGTTCTAATGATACGTTTTGTCCTCCACCCAAATAAAGTTTAAAACCTCCGCTAATATAAATAGTTTCTTTTTCAGGAGAGATTTCTATAAAATTAGAACTGGATCGGTTCAGAGAAATGGCAAGAGTGGATCCGTTGCCGATTTCAAAATTGGCCGAACCTTTATTGTTATAAGAATAAAATTCAGATAAAATTGAACCCTCTTTATACGTTAAACCTAAGATGGTTTTTTCTTGTTTTTTCAAATATAAACCTTCTTGATCTAATGTTATAGCAGATCCATTACCTCGAATTATTTTTAAAATGCCTCTTTGCAAGTCAAAGGTAGAAATATTATTCAGCGACTTTAAAATACCGCCCTTTATTTGTGTAGCACTGAAGTCAATTGTTGACAGCTTATTGATAAAAGCTTGCTTAGCTACTAAATTATTTAACAGTGCATCATCTGCGGTCAGCTTGTTAATCAAAGCATAATCAACTCTTAATTTATCCGCTGTCACAGCTCCTGAAGCGAGTATTTGCGTAGTGACAGAGCCAGATTCAAAGTTTGCGGTTTTTAGCTTATCAATCATAGCGGATTTAATGACTGCGTTATCAATCAAGGTCTGACCTGTAATGTGCGTCAGTCGTCCGTCTAGTCGATTGACACCATTTGCCCCCAGATTTAAGCCAGAAATCAAATCACCAGCAGAATTGATGTTCTGCACCGCCCACGAGCCCGCAAGTTGAGTCTGTACTGTTTTCAAACCTTCGTTTTTTGAAACTTCGACTTGAAACAGCGAATTGCTCATCACCATTTGAGAAACCTTACTTGCAACATCACTTTCAGATGAACCAATGATTCGCTCATAGAGTTTTGTTGTCTCTTGCACTTTCTGGAAGTCCGTTTGATTGGCTTTGTTGTTGAGTTGACTCGTAATTGTCGCAAAACGACCGTCTACGCCTTGTTTGTACTCTGCGAGCTTAGTTTGAGTATCTTCAGGCGCTTCGGTATTCGCAGTTGCAAAAGTTCCGATTTCTAATTGAGGAGCCATAACATCAAGATAATCGCCTTTAGCACCATTCATCAGGTAAACATAGCCGATAGATACCTTGCCATTCTTAGAGCGTTTGCTAGTAAATTTAATCCTTGTCCAATTGCTATCTTGTAAGACCATAATTGGGCTAATACCAGTGTAATCATCCGTCCACCAATAAGATTGGATTCTTACTTTCTGTCCCTTCTCCCCTTTGACCCACCAAGAAATCGTGTAGGTGTTAGCAGGACAATCAAATTCGTCTTGTGTAATCCCAATTTGAGTATTAGCTGCGCCGTTGGATGTCAAACGAACCCCTTTGTTAAATCCACTTACAGGGCTATCTGTCACATCAATTGACTTGACAGTACCTGCACCGCTTTGTCTAAATGTTCCTGTGTTCCATTTTCCGCTAGCTAAGACCATATTTTTAGCGCCACGAATCAAGTTCACCCCACCAATCGACAACTCCTCAAACCGCCGATTTACACTTCCGACATCTTCTTTATACTGACTTTTAGCCACATAATTTTGAGCTACTGCGCTTCGTTCAGCTGCAATCTGCTTTGCAGTTTCTTCTCTGCTGTATCTTTCCAGCTCTTCTCTGCGCTTACCATCATTCGCCACGTAGCTTTTTACTGCAACCATGTCTGTTTTCAGACCTTCTGCAGTTCTTTCAAACGTGGTCTTAGCAACGGTGATTTGCTCATCGACATCTTCTGGCGCTGGGCTCCAATCGGTTGCAATTGTCCCTTTTTCGACTTTTATCTCACTAATCCAGACGTGCGCAGACTGTCCATCGCTTGACCCCATGTTGTCAAAACGAATTGAAAAGCCGTCATAATTGCCACTATTAAACTGTACGACTACTCTTTGTGCTCCAGCACTGGGTAGTCGCTTATTATAAACCTGTAGCGCTTCTTTCCAATTTTGGTCTGTGTCAGATAACAGACCAACCAGCACACGAAAATTAGATACATTCCAATTCATAAATCCGACAAACGATAACGTGTAAGTTGTGTTTTTTTCGAGCTTATTGAATACCATATTTTGGATATATGCGATATTCGGTTCGCTCGTGTCAATCACAAACATTGGCTCTTTGCCATTTTTATAAAATCCATGTGTGCGATTAGTAGACCACTTGCCTGTTGTCCCGCCCCAATAACTGTCATTACCAAGATTGATAGCACCATTTCGGACAAGGTTTGTCCCGCCAACACTAATTTGACTGATTTCCTCCCGAATCCCGTCTGCCGTCTGTTTGACCTCTGACTTGCTGGCTTTATCTCCAAGCTGGCCAGTTATCCGAGAGAGATTTTGCTCGTTGGATTGTTCATAGGTCGTCTGTTGCGTGCGGATAGCACCAACGTCTTTCTTGACTTGGTCAATCTGAGAATTAACTTGAGATTGAGCTTGTGTGGCGGTCTGTTTGACTTTGTTTAAGTCATCACGCACTTGTGTAGCGAGATTCTGTGCTTGCTTCGCTAAGTCACTAGATGCACCAGCTTTTGCAAGAGTTTCTTTGTATTGCTTGTCTTGTTCCGCTTTATTCGCAATTACAAGCTGGTTGACTTCTTGCACTTTGCTGGTTACTGCTTGATTGAGTCTATCAGTATAAGCTTGACTTTCATTCTTCGCTTTATCAATTCCAGCTTTTACTTCGCCTTTGAACTTCTCAGTTTGTTTATTAAATTCAGATTCTGCGTATTCCAATTGTTGCTGGACTTCGGCTGCCATATCTGTATTAGCTTGCGTAATTCTCCTAGCATAGAAACCACCATAAGAGTATTGAGCGTCATTTCCAGCTTTGCTGTCAGCGCTAATTCGTGCAGATAAACCGCCTTGAAATTTAAACGATTGATTTAACACCGGGACTTTAAACGTTTCGTTTTTGTTTGTCTTAATTGTCACCCATTGACCAACTTGTAATTTTAAGTGCCCCTGATAATTCAGATTGAATGGATAATACTTAAGATTTTTTAAATCATAATACAAAGCGTCTAAGATATTCTGACTCATAAAACTATTCTCTAATTCCAGAGAGCGACCTGTTCGCAAGCCAACCGTTAAAGTCTCCTTGTCACTTTTTTTGCAAGTAATCCCTGCAATTTGATATTCAAGTTCGCTTTTGGTTAATCCGTGCAAAAAGTAGCTGTCTGCTGTAATTGTAATATTTGATTCAGTCAGTCCTCGAATTTCAAGTTTCCCGTCGCGATTGAAAAAAGCAGAAAAGCCAAGCAATTGAACTGCCTGACTTAATACTTCTCTATATGTAATATCTTTTTTGTCTGGTTTCTTTTGAATGTGGTGTTGAATAGCACGCAAGCCGAGATTATCCGTCTGCAGCGTGATGTCCGTTTTAGCACATATTTCGCGAATAACATCTCGAATTTGCGCTGGATAAGACAAACCCGTTTCAAACGGTTTGTTAAATTTAAACATACCATCCATTAGGTCTAATGTGGTTAGATTTCGGTTTCTATCAATTTCAATATCATTGATAAAATACTCGCCCATTTTGACCCATTCATAAGTATTACCAACCAATAAGCCTATTTCTGGATAAACCTTATCCAGCTTCTTTAAAGTGGTAATAATTGATGTAAAAGTGACTTTTGCACTACCAGCGCAAGTCCCGCCGGGCTTAAACGTATCACCTTTGATGTAGCCATAATCAAACGACGCTTCTTTAATATCGTTTGTTTGATATTTTCCTACCCTGATAGCAAAAGTTCGGTCTCTTGCTAACATTGCTTGTTCGAACGTTACTATAATTATCACCTTACCTTTCTACTAGACTAAATTTCAAACCATTCCAAGGCTTAAATTTATTGGTGAATGTATAAGCTGGAGCCGTTCTATCGCCAACGTAAAACGTGCCGGAAGTTTGACCCTTAATAGGGTCTGGATAAGCAACTGTAAAAAACACATCTGAAATCGCATTTAATATTTGAGATATTTCTTCTTGTGTTAGTTGCCCCCACTCACACTCTAGTTTACGTTTGGTGGTAATACGGTCGCGTACCATATCACCATTAGCATTCCGACCAGTCTCTCCGTCCACGTCTTGAATACTTACTTGAAAAGATTTAGGAGTCACAACAGCGACTCCATTTAATAATAGATTACTCATTATGCCCCCTAAATATTAAGCAGGACTTGCCCTGCTCGTTCTTGTTCTTTATTGATTTCTTGGATAGCTACACGTCCAAACTCGTGTCCTCCAATCATGATGACAATATCACCATTACCATTGAATCCCTGATTTTGTGGTAAGCCACCACCTAACGCGTTTACAACCGCGCTACCAACAACGCGTCCCATAGTTTGCAAGAATCCGGTGTTTTCCAACGGGACTACTGCTTCTTTACCAGCTTCACCAATCATGGCAACTGTTGGGCTATCCACGATACCCCCACGGGCTAATCGTGGTAGATAAACGCCTCCAATATAACCAAGCGAAAAAGGCAGTGGTAAGCTATTGATAACACTAATTGCATCATTTATCATGTCAATAAAACCATTAACAATATTTTCGATAGTTCCCAACACGGCATTAACCGCACCGCGGAATGCCCCGCCTACCGCATCTCCGACAGCTTGACCAGCGTTTACAAAAATACTTTGAACAGTATTCCAAATTCCGCTAAAAAATGAACCAATTGAACTAAACGCGTTTTGAACTGCAGAATAGGCTTGTCCAAAAATGCTGCCGAACCAACCTGCTACATTGCTCAAAGCATAAGTCACATCGGACCACCTTTGACCGAACCAAGAACCCAATCCAGAGAATATGTTCGTTAATCCATTCCACGCTTCATGGAATTTCTGCGTGAACCAATTTCCAACAGATTGCAAAGCATTTTTGATGTCATTGTAACGGTCTGTGAACCATTGACCGATATTTTGGAAAGTATTAACGATTCCGTCATACGCTTGTTTGAATTTTTGAGAGAACCAATCACCGACTGAAGCTAAAGCATTTTTAATATCGTTATATCTATTAGCAAACCATTGCCCTATATTAGAAAATGTAGTTGTTACAGCGTCATAAGCTTTTTTAAATTTTTCAGAGAACCAATCAGCAATAGGTCCAAAGATTCCATGAAGGATTTCGAGCACTCCCTGCCAAGCCATTTCCCAATCGCCAGTGAAGACTCCGACTATAAAATCAATTACACCTCTTAGAATCTCGAATAACTGACCTAAGATGTCAAAGATTAAACCTAAAGTTTTCAGGAAATCGTCGCCTAGTTTTTCAATAATTGGCGCAAGAATAGGCCATACGTTAGCCGCTATCCATTCAAATAACGGCTGTAGAATTTCATCCCATAATTTTTTAAAGGCGTCATACATTCCGCCTAAGGATTCACCGATTTTATCGATAGCAGGTTTAATATGCTCATCGTAAACTGCTTTAAAGCTTTCACCAAATTTTTTTATGATTGGATTGATATAGGTATTAAAACCATCAATAAAAATTCCAACTATTTTAGATATGCCCTTAGACACATCATTATACACAGGACGAACGTGTTCTCTATAAACACTCGTCAACATATCGCCAAAATCATTCACAGCTCGCTCAATTGTTTCAAATACAGGAGCGATGTTATTAAGCATTGTTTTAAACGCTTTGGCTAATTTGGGTGCATTATCAGTTATGATTTTTTCAAACCCTTTGAACCAATCACGAGCTAGACTACTACCCAATTCAACGATAGTAGAACCAGCGCTTAAAACTGCAGACGCGATTGCGCTACCGATCCGAACCGCGCCGATAGAAGTCATCACGTCGTAGAACGCATTAGCAAGCGATTGAGCGATATTCCCGATAGATTGAGCTATTTCACCAACGTTGGTAAACAATGCTACCAGAGCTCGTTTTATTCGTTCCTTTTGGCGTTCTAAACCATTCGCGATGGATTCTGCGACAAATACCCCTATAGCAACGCCCGTCGTTGCTATAGAACCTACAACTTGACCTAATGCATAAGCTATTCGTTGGGTCATTAAGTTAAAAGCATTCACGACTTGCGGATCAGTTGCGATTTCAGTTAAAGTCTTCTTGATTCGGTCTAACGCTTTTTTAATCCGTTCCAATCCCTCTGAACGAAAAGCAGCATTAAAACCAGCATTAAATAAAGTAAATAAGCCCTTTAATTTATCTCCCAATCCGTCAAAAATAGACTTAAAGTTATTGTTCATATCCTCAAGTCCAATTTCAGGAAGAATATCTTTAAAAGCCCCGTTACCTTTATCTTTGCCTTTTTTACCTTTTCCACCTTTCGGAGTTTTAGGACTAGAATCGTCCGAATCATCATTTTTCTTTAAAGAATTGATTTCATCAAATCCAGCTAGACCTAAAAGTTCTTTAACGACTTTCTTAGCTGATTTAGCAGTATCATCTAGATTGTCGGCTAATCCGCCAGAAGCGTCATCTGCGTCGTCCATAGCATCAGCTACATCACCAGCTCCACCCGCTAAATCTTTCATGCCTTGATTAGCATTTCCAATAGCGCTGTCTTTGACCGTTGCTTTTTTGTTAAACATTAAACCAACAAACTCAGCGAGTTTAGCAGTGACATTCTTCAATGCCATAGCTAAAGAATTCAGAACTGGCATAACAGCATTTAGAATTGGCAGGAATGAGTTACCAATATTCAAAGCAGCGTCTTTCAACAACGACTTAAATAGATTAACCCGACCATTTACAGTAGATGCTAAAGTGTCACCATATTTTTGGGTAGCTTGTTCCAAAATCGCCATTAGTCGAATCTGTTGCTGTGTCAAGAAATCCAATTGATCCCAAGATTTTCCATCAGAAAACTTCTTAAAAGCATTCGTTGACTGAATCATGGACACACCAACTTGGATTCCCAAGTCTTCAATCGCTTCAGTATTTCCCAATAAACCAGATCGAATCCGTTCCATAACATCTGTCATTGTTCGGCCGGTTCCTTCAGCAACTACTGCGGATGTTTGCAGCATTTTACCAGTATAGGCGCTTAATTTATCGCTGTCTTTAATAAACGTACTAAAAAGATTCGAGTAAACGCCTGCGTACTTAGTCGCTTCTCCAACACTCATATTCATAGCGTTAGCATTATCATTGATCCATTTCAAGAAAGATTGTGAGCTTTCGCCCATTTGGCGCTTGATTTGGTTCATTGCTGCTGAAACTTCCAGTGCCATTTGCGTTGAATACATGCCTAAATCCAGCAACTTTTTACCCAAAACTGCGAATCCTGCAAAAGCCGCTAATTTGCTAAATGCGTTTTTGATACTGGAAGTTTGTTTCTGTACGGCACTGGTCGCTTTTCGAGTTTGCTCTGCTGCTTCTTGCATTTTCTTCTTGAACGGTGCAATTTCAGCGTCAATGATAACTTTCAACTCTTCAAGAGTCATGCTCATAGCTTTCCTCCTTTCTCATTCGATTAAATCGCTCTGCAAATGCTCTCATTTGTTCTTTATGTTGCAATACTTGTTGTTGTCTACGCTGTTCTTCTACTTGTGCTTTTTCTTCGTTAAATAGCTCTGGAGCGTATTCCCATACATCAAGCACCTTTGCTTCATTCGAAATTAAAAGAGAGACGTGATTCGCAATCATTTGCGACAAACGATAACTTTCGATTATTTTTTCTTTCTTCTTTTGGATATATACTCGGTTAAAACTCTCAATTAAATCAAGAATTTCAAGCGGTGTATATTCCCAAAAATCAAAAAGGTTGCCCCCAATGTCTAAAAACATAGGGTACAACCCGTCAATATATCTTGTGACAGAAAGAGGTTCAGAAGTAACTACTTGACTGTTTCTAGCTTCGTAGGTTTCTTCGTTTTCTTTTTGTCCTTTGGCATAAAACCCGAATTTTCAAAAAGAGGAATAATGACATCTGTCAAGAGCGAAGTTTGATCACCACCAGCATCGACATAGTCATCGTTAAGGTCATAAACATCATCTAAAGAGACACCGTGCTCAAACTTCTGTAATGCCCCGTGAATAACCACAAGCATTACTTTTAATGGTGGCAATGGAAAGTCTTCATCTTTTCGTGGCATAAACACTTTTAACAGATTTACGCCTAATTTTTCTTCAACAGCTACTGCTTGACGAGTTGTTAAACGCAGCTTGTGTTCGGTATCGCCGATTTGCCAAATTGTGTATGGTAATGTCATTCAATTAACCTCCGAGTCCATCAGTAAATTTAAAATCAGACTGTAAAGCAATCTTCAATGTGAATTCAATAACACCATTGACACCGCCGCCACCAAGCTTGATGGATGGCTGACCGCTGAATTCAACGGTTGTACCGTCTGGATAAGTTTGTTTCCATTCAAGGACTTTCTTATCATCAGCATGTTTACGCAAAACACGATAGGATGATGTAGCTGTCTTATTTTCATAAGCGCACTTGTATTCCAATTCGCCCGGATCACCAATACCAAATTCGTATTTTTTGACCTTATCTGCCAGCGTTGTATTTTCTACTTTTTCGGGGTCAACTCCCATTTCTGGCACTTCTTTAAGTTCTGGGATAGCAGTAAAGCTTCCTGAACCACCTTCTTTAAATTCTAGCTTAATTCCATTTGCTAACATATTTTTATCCTTCCATTCTTTGTCTAAATACCAATTCAGAGTTTAAGTCAACAATTCCTTCAAAACGCATTGTTTTGTGTCTTAAATGACTAGGGTCTGGCACATCAAGCGAACTTGTACGCATAAGACCCAAATTAGAAAAGATTTCATCAATTTTAATCGCTAAAGCACTAGTTGAGTCATTGTTGAAAATATCGACTTTATATCTGACATTTGATTTCTGCTCTTTGTCACCGTAGATTTCGTACGGCTTATTTTCTTCCTCCAAAAAAATAACGACGGGGAAATTTTCCCAATCGTCTGGATAGGTATCGGTTACGTTCTCCGCAACCTTTTCCAATTCTTTGTAAATAATAGGCTTAATATTTATCATCTTGCAAGTTCCTCAATCTTTTTATTCACATAATTAGCAACGATTTTCTGCACTTTCTTCTCATTGTCTTTCAATGCAGGATAAAGATATGGTTGTGCCGGCTGGCCATACATTCTATAAAACTCTCCTCGTTTTGCAAAATGGTACGGGCCTACATCGATCTGACTCTCGTGGACGTACCATGGAGTAGAGCGGTAAGAAACATTTATTTCAGGAGAAATACCTGAATGATTGGCGGCTCCTTTCGGACCTGTTCCAAATTCAACGTATATCCCATGTTCTACACCAACAAACACTTCACCAACTGCTATATTACCTTCTAGTTTAACACGAGTCTTAATACTCTGTCGAAGTTCTCCAGTATTAGCAGGGGCACGAAGTTTAGCTTCTGCTTGGACAAATTTAGCCCCCTGATGAACTGCAGTAAGTACCATTTGAGAAGCGTGTTGTCCACCTAATCGCTGAAATTTACGAATTAACTCATTAGCTCCTTGCATTTCGTATCTGTTCCAATTCTAGCACTTTGTGATTTGAATAGGTTTTGATAGAAATGACCCGGTGCGTTACTTGGTTAGGATTATCAATGCACAAACCGTCTTTTTCAGCAATTTCTGTTGATTTCTCAACATTGGCATTCATGATGTAGTTCAAACGTTCACCGTAGAGTTCAGCTTGCAGGCCGCCACTTGCTGGCCATACCTCCGCTTTGATTTCGACAACTTTATCACTATATCCCTCACGTTTTATTCCTTCGTCCGTTTTCACGACCTGGAATTTACGGAGATTGTATGATTTTAGTCTATTCTTTTTCAAACGCACGACCGCTCACCCTCGCTAATCTATGATTTTGAATGCTTGCCAATAAATGTGAAGAAATACCGTCTACGTAAGAGACGGACACACCGCCCTCACTTCTGGATTGTTCTCCTTCGCTTCCTTGACGATTTAGCAACTCCAGCACCAACTCTGGTAGAAGTCGTTCTAAAGCTGGAGTCAACTTTTGTCGATTGGTCTCTGTCAAGATGATATTTTCAGCCCTTAAAAGCAAAGGCGAGAGGATTTCATCATCACTCTCACCCGTCAATTTTTTTAGTTCTTTGAGTTCCATAAGACCTCCTAGTCATAGGGAGTCGTCTCGTCTCCTTGCGCTTGTGTTTCGTCAATGATTTCGACAACGTCTGCAATATCGACCGAAAACTCACTTTTGAAATTATGCGACAATTCATTAAAACGCTCGTCCGTCATTTCAAAAACTTCATTTTCGTGTCGTCGCACCTCCGCTTGCCAGTCATTAAAAGCCTGTTTAACTCTGACTTTCATAGTTCAAACCTCATTTTTTAATTTTCCAGTTGGTTGTGTCTGTGTCTGGAGAAGTTGTTGAGTTGGTGATATCTTTAACTGCAACATAGACTTTATCTTCATACGTTACTGTATCACCTTCTTTGTAATCTGCACCACTTTCCCATGCTTTTGCACGATTCACGATTTTGCCTTGTGCTTCTGCTTTAGCTGCAGGTTTGTTATCAGCAATTGTAATAATGTATTTTTGGAAATGCTCAAGTACATAAGCGCCTGTATAAAGCAATTGTTCAACCAATTCACCAAAACGTCCAGGAATGTTGTCGTTATACTTCGTGTCATCCACTTGCAATGGCGATGTTACTACACCAGGAGCAGAAGCCAAAGCGTCTACATTCGGCAAGAACTTAGAAGGAACTTTGTACACTGTGAAGTCATCGAGTTCTCCGACATACCCTTTGCTAAGAACCCGTTTATCTGCGTCCCCTTGTGGCAAACGAACAATTTCGGATTTAACTGTTTTGTAGAATGCAGGTGTTACAAATAACAAACGGTCTTTAATGATACCTAGTTCATCCAATTTTTCGGATACGTCAAGAACAGCATTATAAGCATTGTTTTCACCTTTGGTTTTTCCCATAATTACATTATCGCTAACATTACCTAGCGTTGCGCCGAAACGGAGCTCATCCAAATAAGGAGCGACAACTTCTGCAGCTTGACGAGCAATCACATAATCAATATTCACTTGACCATTTGAGTCGCGTTCATCTAGTTTGTCAACAAAGCGTCCCCAATATTTTTCTTCATTGAGCGTGTACACACGTTCTTCTGTTTCAACGTAGTCAAATTGATTATCCTTGTTACGACGATAATCTTTCAAAGGAGTAGTATTTCCTTTAGCAACCGTAAACGAACGTCCGTTCATTTCCACTGCGTCGTTAGAAAGTACTAACGGTGCAGAATAAGAGTTTACAGCAAGTACATCTTCAATAATACCAAGATGGCGTTTACGAGATTCTGCTGTATTTAAATTTTCAAATGCCATATAATTTTACCTCATTTTCTTTTTTTATCTTAAAAAGTCCTTTTTCCACTTGGGGACTTCTTCTTGTTGATTTTGTTGTGCACTTTTCATGGGCGCACCACCTTTAAGACGTTCTGAAACGCCTTTCTGAACCGCTTCTGACCATGCCTTTTGAACAGTATTGATTGATTCAGTCACGCTGTCAGCACTTGATAAATCAACTACAGCTACTAACTCAACTGGTAAGTCACGTTCACTTAGCATCGTTTTAGCTTCTGCGGTCAGTTCTTTTCGAGCAATAGCTTGTTCGCGATCAGCTAATTCTTGCTCGCGTTTCTTCAGTTGATAATCTTTCTTCTCATCAGCGTTCATTTTTGCAAGTTTTTTAGCTTCATTTTGTTCTTTCTCTTGCTTGGCTTGCCATTTGGCATATTTCTTGCTGATGATTTCATCAACTTCTGCATCCGTATACTTCTTTTCATCTTTCGGCTGTTCTTCTGGCATCTTAGGCTCTGCAGGTTCCTGATTACCACCCGTAGCAGCATTAGATGAATCTTCGCCTTCCTCGGCGAATAATTGTAAGTTTCTCAAATTCATCGGAATCCGAGAAAACATTTCTTTTTGTTCGTTCATTGCGAACCTCCTATATTTTATAGACTATCCCTAGTCTTTGTTTTTCCTTAGCTTTTATAGTCTTCAAAGCTTGGACAAAAACAAAACTGGTCATTTTCGACCAGTTTATAGCGCTTTATAGCAGTCTATTCCTGCTAGTCAAGATATCGGAGCACCTCCTAATCTTTGATAACCCTATTGGAAACTTTAGCGTACACATCTACATAAGTTTCTGCCTTATCGCCATTGTGGGTAACTTCTGTATAATCACCACACTTATCGCTTGACGAAATTGCATTAGTGCTTACAAGTGCTTTCCAGTTTTGCAAAGTTTTACTAAACCAAACTACAAAGCAGTCTTCTGCTTTGATTTCACGGCCTGATAAGCGTGAAAATTCTTGTGATGCTAATGCTTTTGCTTTTTCTAACATTTTTATTCCTCCGTTTTTTCGTATGTTTTTGTAAAAATATCTGGTTTGCATGGATAAAATTCACCAGCTACACCTTTAATAATGTAGTCGCCAATTTCAGTTCTCATATTCCCCTCCAATGTTTCAATAATAGGTTCTCTAAGGTCGTTGAAAAACATCTTATGACCTACAAATCTACTAACTTCAAATTCATTTTCACCAGTCCACCTTATAGCTTCAATTTCTACTGGTTTCTTTCGGTATTTCATTTTCTTGTTCCTTTCTTTATTCCCTTAATCATTTCGCTAATTAGTGATACGATAACAAAAATTAACAACAAAAATACCAACCACCCGAAAGCGATTGATACCCATTCCCAAATGAACATACGTCTCTCCTTTCTGAACATAAGAAAAGCACTTAGATTTCTCTAGGTACTTTGATTTCTAGCCATACTTATTATTTCTTTCAAAGTTGGTTTTGTCTTGCGTATTTTATCCCATGCGCTCATTTTTACAAAAGTCGGTAAGTAGATGCCGTTTATTTTTGGCATTTCGTTAGAAAGATTGTACTTCTCCCGAATCTCATTTTTGTGACTTTCTACAAATTTGCTACGAGGCAAGCAATAAAAGATGCCCTCGCCAAAAAAACTTAAATCTTCATTTGAAATTTCAATAAGTTCTTCAGGTTCTATAAAAATCGCTCGATTAACTCTATCTTTTCCGTCAGAAAAAGCCTTATTTATAAAATCTTTATCAAATCCCATCTTCCAACACCTCCAAACCATAAATTATCATCCCGTTTTTATCTTCAGTTTTAGAAATGATATTATACTTCAAATTCGGTTTCATCAAATATTCTTTTTCAGGATTGAAATCAGCTAAGTCTGCTATATACGCCCCTGTTTTCTGTCCTTTTTTGATCGTAACCTCAAACAGAATATCTGCTCCGTCGCCGTCTATAGCAAATTCTTTCGCATAGTTTTTATCCAGACTAAACGAAGTGAAAGTTTTATCCAATTTAATAGTTTGACCAACTTCAAAATCCAAATACCCTAAATCTTGTCCAAGTGCAGAGATAGAGCCACTTCCACGATAGGCCTTAAAACTTTCTTCAGGCGCAAATTTTGAAATGGCTTTTTCTAAGATCGGGATATTAGATTCTGTATCTTTTACAATATCCAAAGCAAAAGGTAAATCGGCTACATCTCCGTCGTTTTCAAACCAGAACTTTTCACGTATTTTTAAAGCTTCATCAAGTCCATAACGTTTTATATTGTTGAAATTATGATAATTTTCTGTTGTATAAGAGTAGATAACACTTCTTTCATCATCTGTAAGTCCATTATACCACTTTTGATATGACTTTTGTTTCTTAAAGAAGTCATCTATTTCATTTGGTTTATCAGCTATAAATATTTTATTATTTTCTTCGTGTTCGATAGCCTCTTCATTGTTCTTAACAACTTTCTCATCTTTGACATACTTGTCATACCAATCATCATAACTCATGTCGGCAGGAACTAACTGAGCCTTTCCCGTTTCAGGGTCACGCGCTCGACGTTCTAAATTACTTAAATCCACATCGTCAAAATGCGCGACAGTTGTTGACCTACACCAAGGATGTAATGGCGGATAGTTGACACCCGTTTTGCGTTCTGAAACCTTATAGACTTTATTATCGTGTTTACGACAAATTGCCGATGTACGTTTGTCTAATACAGCCACAAAACGGTATTGCTCAATATCCGCATCTTTGTAAGTCAACGCTTCCATTTCGTTGTGGAAAAATGCTGATTCTGTGCGAACTAGCCTACGAGCATTGTTTCGCCCTACGTCAAATCGTTCTGCGATTGAGTTGATAACATCTCGATTACTGCGTCCTGTCATCCAATTGACCAGAAGCTCGTTTTTAAGCTGTCTAGCAAGCTCTCCTGTGTTGTTCCAGATACGCCCCGAGTAATTATTCCCCGACCATTTTAAATGGCTTAGACGCTTGATTTCAGCTTCTGGTAATGCGTTGAAACGATATGCAAGTCCTGTATGTTGTTGCAAGTTGAAAGTTGCTCGATTGTAACTGTCTTTCATAAATTCCTGGTAGAATTTATCCGACTGTTTCTTTTCAGCCTGATACATGGCATTTCGCAGTCTATCTACTTGTTGGCTCAACTCATTGAATCGATTCAAACGAAAAGCGTAAGCCGCACTATCCATATCAGCAAGCAACTGATTGATGTTCGGGTCGTCGGGACGCGCTTCAAGAATTTTCCGCATTTCTGACAAGTTCTGTTTGTCATTCATATCCTTAATAACTTTTCGTGCATCTGTTTCAGATAAGCCGTAATCACGTTGAAATTTATCAAAAACTTTATCAGCTTGTCGGCTTAAATACTGCTGCGCTTCGTTGTATATCTTGTCAATGTCATCAGCCTTAGATTCTGCTTTATCCATTTGTCGGTAGATTAAGTCAGCCTTACGACGCTCCCAATATTTCGAATCATTCTTCACCATTTAGCTCATCTTCTTTCTCGGGATGAGTATTTTCTTGCTGGAACTGTGGAAATTGTTCCATATTTTCCTCTTTCTGTTCTTTCAAAGCTTCAAGTTCTGCGTCTGGATCTTCAACAAACGGCAACAGAGAAATAAGTTGACGAAGACTGACCTTGCCATCAAGATTACTGATGATTTGAGAAATCTCTAGTAAATTCTTTGGCAAACCGCGACTGAACTGTGGCACGATGGACTTTGCATCGATAGAAATCTGCGCCATGCCTAAATAATCCGCAAAAATCTTTATTCGCTGGCGAAGCCCTCGTTTATAGTTCGCTTCTTTAGTCTTTGTAATCATCTCTAAGCCTAACAACTTATACTCCATTGCAACGCCTGAACTATTTCCTGCGAAGTTTTCGTCCGTCAGATTCGGCACATGGCTAAATGTATAGATATCCTCTTTAAGAGCTTTTCGTAAGACCTCTACACTATTCTCGTCAAGCGTGTTGCTGAGAAATTCACCTTTAGCGTCTGCTGGCATTTCAAGCAACCCTTCCTCACGTAGAATCTGCATTGCTTCTCTTGCCTCTTCTTCAGTATCTGCTAGTTGCGCGCCATAAAGCACTAAGATAGACTCGATAGCCTGCTCTTTGTCATTAACTCGATTCCCCATAAGAGAATTATAAGCATCAATCAAGCTAATTTGCTGTTCATAATCACCGATTCTAAACTTATTGTTCTGATATTCAATAACCGGAATAGTTCCCATGTTATGCGGCTCTTGACTGTCGTTTTGAGTTGTTCCTGCGCTATTACTTTGCAGCACTAGTTTATAATGCAGATTTTCAGTCAGTACCTCCGCGTGATAAGATTCTGTATTATTTGCATCGTCTTTCACACGATAATAATACACTGCAAAAAGCGGACGTTTTTCAATGCTATCATCATAAACCAAAAATGTATTTTCGGGTTCTAGTGTTGTCGAATCAAGCTCCGTCTTATCTTCTTTCGCGTAAATGTACTCATACGACCGTCCGTAGATAGCCATGTTCAGAGCATTCTCACTGTCTACCTGGTCAATCTCTGCACCGTCAAATGCTTCTAGCAACTGTTCAAGGTCTCCGTCGCTTGTATTCGCATACTTGATAGGATTCCCCATAAAATAACCTGTAGCTGTATCTGCAATATCCTTTGCATGGTTCGCTACGGTTTTAAAATTTGGCTGACCCTCTCGGCGTTCATGCTTTAAAATAGCGTGTTTCCCAAGATAATAATCTTTCAAAGTTTTCAATCTCTTTGATTCTGTTGAATGTTTCAAAATCAATTTATAAATCAAATCCTTTTTAAGCTGCATTTCATCATATCCAGCGCGAGGATATGTCAATATTTGATACATGTAATTCCTTTCTAAAGTCCGTAACGAGATTTACGTTTGACTTTGGCTTTCGCATTTTTCATATCGTCTTCAAACGCGTAGCGCGTGCTATCGATTGTGTGGTTGTCTTTGTCTTCCAAACGGTTGCGAGGATTGCCGTCCTTATCCGTTTCGTAGTCAATATTTTCAAATTCTCTGGCAATGTTCGGCGTGCGTTTTGGATCAATAACAATTGCGTCTAAATCATCCAACCACTTTTCTCCAAACTCAACACTATCAGGCCCTTTCTTAACCTGTATAACGCGAGATATACCGTATTCGTAGCGTAACTCATCGTTTGACTTCGGCTCTACTTCGGCATGAATCACATCGTACTGATAGCCTTTTTGTTTTAACTTTTCAGCTAACATACGATTGCTAATTTTTACTCCATAAATTTCATCTACAGCGTAAATAGTTCGACGCTTTTTATCATAATGCCATCGAACAAAAGCGAGAGGATCATTAGCATAACCATAGTCAATGCCGTTTCGAATGTTATCAAAACTCTTGTATTCATCATCTGTAATCGTTCGAAAAACTAAGTTGTCAAACGGTACAACTCCCGAACCAACCGCTTTACCTAAATATTCCCACTCATAACGAATTTGCGAGCGTTCGCGAGTTGCTTCAGCTTCTGCTATAAATTCTTTTGCTATATACGGATTATCAAAGTACGTAGAATGATGAATATAAGTATTATCTGGTTGAATGACACTTTCATATTTCTTGTTAACCCACGATTGCTTACGTTTAGGTGGATTGTACGAAAAAAAGAACTTGTAGAACAGTCCTTCTGGTAATTCCCCACGTAGCAGTGAGTTCGTAATAATTTTTACTTCGTCTTCTGTCTTAAACTCTGCCAGTTCTTCAATCCATGCAAACGCAAAAGGAAAACGACTGTCTTTTAAAGACTTAATCCGTTCTGGTTCCTGTGCACCACGAAAGATAATGTAATTTCCTCTCGGAAGATAAGTAATTCGTAAAGGAGATTTGTTGAATCTAAAAAATTGCTCTACTCCTTGCTCGTAAATAGCCCATTTAAGCTGTTCATAAACGGATTGTTCTAAGGTATTGTCTACTTTACGGATGCAAACTGCGTTACTAGCATAGCGCATAACAAGCTGAACCAAAATATGAGCTATATCCGATGATTTACCAGAACCGCGACCGCCTTTACAAACTATATTAAGAAATCTTCGACAAGTTGAAGCACGCCATACATCGTGAAATTTAGCGGGCAAAAAATCAGATATTTTTTTAGCCGTCATCAAAACCACCAATATCATCAACAAATGTAACCGATGTATTTACTTCTGCTTCAACTTTATCCGTAAACAGTCTATAACGCTTGCCTAGTAACTCTGCCGCCTTCGTCCTAGATTGCACACTCGGCACCGCATCGACGACTCTCTGCGTACCCTCACCGTCTAAAACAAGCAAAGGTTCTGTTTTCTCTCCACGCATGACAGCGGTCAGATATTCCATGACTTCCTGCTGATCAGCTACACGCTCGGATTTCAATTCTTCCAGTCGTGTGTCTATATAGGATTTTATGTTAGCATTTGTTAGTAGCTTACTTCCATTCGCTCTTGCAGCTCCATCTTTTTTTACATTTGGATAAGCTGCCTTATAAGCTCTTGTAGCATTTAAGTCGATGATGTACTCATCGGCAAAAATCTTTTGTTTTTCGGTCATCCCATTTTCCATCACCACCAATCTTTTTTACAAAACAAAAAGACGCATAATTGCGTCTTTCAAATCATAAGGAGTCATCGTTTCGTTCTAAACCGATGATACAATAATATCACGAAAAAGGTGACACAGGAAGCGTTTTTTGTGTCACTTTACTGTAATTGGGCAAATTTTTCTAAAATCACACGTCTTTTTCGGTAAATTGTCTTTCGGCTCATGTGAAGTTTATCCCCTATTTCTTCCCAAGTGTAGTAAAAAATGCTCGTTGTATTCATCCAACGCAAGTCAAAAATTTCTTTTTGCTCTTCGTCCAAATCTTTCAAAAAATGCTCAACTGTTTCTTTGAATAATTCCAAATTCTTTAGCTTCACATCTTTACTAAATTTTACAATCGTTTCTTCCGTCGGTCTCGACACAGCATTAGCTTTACTACCACCAAAGTTCACATCAGAGTTGTACGGAAATTGTAACTCTTCTCTTCTCGTAGCTATCTCACGATTGATTGTAGCGTACCGAAGCAATTTATTGTCTAAAGCGTTGAGTTCTGTTTCTGTAATCTTCGTACAAATCACCCCCTAAATAATTTTACCTGTAAATACTAACGTGATTGTACCCGTACCGTCTTTATTATCTGATAATAGCGCATGACAATCCGAAACATACTCAACACCATCAATCGTAACACTTCGTTTCGATTTGTTTACGTTAATGATAGCATCACTAAAAGTCTTAATCCTCATAACACACCCTCTAATTCTTTGATTCGCTCATTGCAGAAACGTATCCGATACTTCAACCACCTATCTTCTAGCGCAGTCATGTGTACTTCGTGCGAGAACGAACTTTTGCGCTTTTTGGAATCTAATTGTCTTTGGTATCTGTCTCGTGCTTCTATCCATAATCGGCGGGCACTTTCTTCTGTGTATGATATTTTAGTCATTTCATTCCCTCCGCTTGTTTTTCTAACCAGTCGAAAAGTAATCCAAATTGATTCACCACCAGCTCATTATCGTTGTACTTTTTGCAGATAACATTGATTGACTCCACTACCCAGAACCAATATGCCTGCGAGCCGAACCCCACCTCTTGAGATTTTTGATTGCTAGCCTGCATCCATTCAGGGATTTCACGACTAAAAAAATCTATGTAATTCATTCCAATTCCTCAATCTTGATATAGATCCCGACTGTGTCTGCCCAGAACTTTTCAACAATCTCGCTAGCAACCAAAGCATCATCTTTCCAGTATTTCAATTCAGTCATGCAGTCCTTGAGTAACTTCTGCAGATTGTCTGTATCCGGCTTTGTCGTTTTATATTGACCGTTATAGCTTTTTTTAATTCGTGGAAAGCACCACTTGACTGTTAGCCGTATTGCTTCTGTATACATGTTGGGCGGTACATGCTGCGCTAAAAGTGAGAGAAATTTCTCTCTAGCGACTTTCAGTCTTTCTGGCTCATAGACTTGCGGTTTACCATTCTTGACAGTAATTTTTTTCTGTTGGTGTGTGGTAGCAGGTATTTTTTTCATCGGTAAGAAAAATTCAATCACCATCGTCAAGCCTCCTTTCCGTCTCAAAAAGCTCTGGATTCTCATAAATATTCCCGACGACTTCAAAATGTTCTGCATGCACCCACAACGGATTATAAATACCATATCCATCCTGTAAACAGTAAGCGTTATCTTTGTATATCACTACTCCACAAAGTCTAGTCACACCATCATCGTCATAGGCGACCACTATATCATTCTCAAAAATTTCTGTACCATCTTCATCAAATAATCCTATTGAATACATCGGTCCGCTAAAGAAACTATCGTCGCTATCTAAATAACTAAATAATTCTGATAATTCTCTATAATCATTAGCTGTAGTCATCTGATTGTCTTCTTGACACCAGACTCTCACCTTTAGTAAAGTCATTTTAATATTCTCCTGTAAAAATATCTATCTGCATATTTATTTTATCTTTCTAATTTTACATATTTTTATTTGTTGGAATTTTACGCCCTTTGCAAAAGATGAGACAAAGGATAAAGGGGCAGGACTTACAGCCCCCTTTTCCTTTTCTCTTTTGCTTTTACGAAGGAAAAGTCCTTTTAATAACTCTGTAAGAGTTATAGCTGTTTTTTTCACAGAAAAAAATATAAATTTCTTATTTTTTTCCCTTTTTCGTATTTGTGAAAATTTCTTATTTTTTTCCCTGTTTTACGACGGAAAATTATAAGGCAGAAAAGGGAATAATTTTTTATTTTTTTCCTTTTTTCTATTTTTCCATTTCTGCATTTACTTTGAAAATAATTCCTTTTTTGACATCAAATCCTTCATGTTGTTTGATGTAATTTCTGATAGTTCTTTCAGAATCTATAGCTAAATATTCTTGTATTTCTTTCACAGTAACAGGTGTAGATCCATCAAAAAGAGCTGAATAAGCTGTTTCAAGTTTCTGCTTTCGTTCATCTGCTTTTTGTTCCTTGGACTTCCAACCACTACGTGCTTTCGCTGCCTTAGAGTGTGAATTATCTTCCAACTGAATATCCGCCAACACTCCTGTTTCATCCACGCTATGCACTGGATAGCTAAACCACATATTGACTGGCTTGAACTTGGCAAATTCTCGAAGCGTACCTTCTACACGCCAAGCAGTCGCTATCTGGATTCTGTTGCGTACACGCTTTAGCTCTTCTTGGTATGGAGAACGAACAAGTACATCCGAAACGCCTTTCTCGAAATGTGTTCGCATTTGAGCAGCGCTTTGCAAATCGTCTAAACTAACGTGCTGTTGATAGTAATCGTTGTTGCGTTCTTGCAAGGCTTTTTGATAAACCTTGCAAGCTGCTTGATTTAATCGTTGCGTAGTTAGTTCTTCGGTTACTTCCAATTCCACTAAGTCAATGAGCGCGTCAGGGTCACGAGCAAATACTCCCGAACCACTAGCCCTATCCATAGACTTCTTGCCACCTTGAGAACCTTTTGAATGATGGTGACAGTAGATAACACTACACCCTAACTCAGTTGCTACTTTGTCAAATTGATTGGTAAAGTGTGCCATTTGGTCTGCAGAGTTTTCATCACCAGTCAAGACCTTATAAATCGGGTCAATGATGACTGCGATGTAATTCTTTTTCAAAGCTCGACGAATAAGTTTCGGTGCCAGTTTGTCCATTGGTCCGGTCTTGCCCCGTAAGTTCCAGATGTCGATGTTGTTGATATTTTGCGGAGCTAATCCCATGGCTTGATAGACATCGCGGAAGCGGTGCAAAGCGGATGGTCTGTCTAGCTCTAGATTGACATAGAGGACGCGCCCTTGTGTGCAATCCCAGCCCAGCCATTTCTTGCCTTCTGCAATTGCAATCGACATCTCAATCAATGCAAATGACTTACCAGCTTTTGACGGTCCAGCAATCAGCATCTTGTGACCTTGACGCAGAACACCTTTTATCAACTCAGGCGCCAATTCTGGCAAGTTATCCCAACTATCAGCCAGTCCTTCAAGATCAGGCAGGTCGTCATTCAAATCTTCGATGTATTGGAACCATTCGTCGTAATTAGCTTTTCCTATATTGGTATCAATCAAAAATTGCTTATGCCCGTTTCTAGTGACACCCGGCATACGGGACAACCGACTTGGATTGCGGTTTTGCACGTCAATATCTAGCCCGTTCTTTTTACAGATAGAATAGATATAATCAACACGTTTTCGGTACTCTTGATAATCCCTAGCGTCCACTCGTACGATAGCATGAATGGATTTCTTGCCAGAGTAAACTAAGGCCGCCACAGGCAATTCCAGTTCACGGATAATGGCATTTTGCTTAGCTAGATCCATGCTGTCGGATTCTACTAAGGCATAACGATAATCTGTCACATTGTCATTTTTGACACCTTTACCATCCAATGGATTGAACCGAATCCACGCGCCGGCTTCCTCCTTGTAGTCACCAAAGACCATACCGAAGTCCTTGTACTGGTTCAATTCTTGAATTAACTGGCCAGCTGTGCGGTCATAAGCTCCCTGCGTTGGTTTGTAAATCGTACCGTCATCTTTTTCGATTGGATAGGTTGCCGTCACATAACCGACAATATCCGTACTTTCAAACAACGTTTCCAAATAACGCGTAATTTCGCTTACTGGGTTCCAATTGACTGGCTCTTGGATTTCTTTTCCTTCGACCCAATTCTTATCAATGACGCGATAATCACGGTCAATGGTATCGTTCCAGTCTAGCTCGTGAGCGTTTTCGCTATCATAAGCGTATGGTGAAGTCCAACCACGGTCTTTTGCCATTTGCACAATTGTAGCGCCTGTGACGATACTTCCTGCTTCTTCGTTAAATGTGTCCCATTTCTTGAAGCACTCAAATTTCTTGTACCTACTGTCAGCTTGTGACCAGCTATCCCAATCTGCTGCCGTGTAGCCCTCGTGTTTGAGAGCCATCCCTACATTGATCCAATCTTGATATGATAAGACAGAAGGGTCAATGTAATCTAACAGCGGCAATAAATCAAAATTTCCTTCTGTCAATTATCCTTCTCCTATTCTGGTATATATTCTCTCGGCGTTATACCTCTTGGAATTCTCCAACCATTCGCTGCAATGCGGTCAATCAACTTTCTAGCACTTTCGAACTGCCACATACCGACATTGCGGAATCCGCGCTGTTCTAAGAAGCGAATTTGTTTTGGCGTGGTCAAGCCTTCTGACTGTCTCTTATGCAGCCTGTCCAGCAATAAATTAGCTTTGCCAGCGTTGCCAATTTCATCTGTAAAAATACCGTATTTTTCAAGCGCTTTGATTTGTTTATCACTAGCAGGCGCTTGTTCCCATCCAAACGACGGTACATAGTTTGATAAGTCCTCTGCATGGATAGACATTTCAAACTGCAGGGGATCTACTAGCTTACGTTTCCGTTTTCGCATTTCTTCTAGTTGTTTGGCTAGTGCTTCTTCACGTTGTGCAACGACATCTTCCGCTGCCTTCACTTCCATGTCTTCTAAGTCTAGCAGAACCCCTGTTTCTTCCTCCATGTTTTCGACCATCTTCTGGGTAACTTCTGGAGTCTCACAGATGAGATGAGCAGGACGGCACAGCTCATGGCGTTCTGTATGCCAGAGGAAGTCCAGTAAGAGCAGTTCCTCTTTCCCTGGATGTAAGCGAGTACCACGTCCGACCATTTGACTATACAATGCTCGTACCTTGGTTGGTCGTAAAACCACCACACAGTCCACAGACGGACAATCCCAGCCCTCTGTAAGTAGCATAGAGTTACACAAAACGTTGTAGCGGTCGTTTTCGAAATCTTCCAGTACCTCCGCCCGATCCTTTGATTCACCATTGACCTCAGCAGCTCGAAAACCTTTAGCGTTTAAAATATCTCGGAATTTTTGACTTGTCTTAACCAAAGGTAAAAATACTACTGTCTTACGATTCTGACATTGCTTGGCCATTTCATCAGCGATTTGTTCTAGATAAGGGTCTAAAGCTATTCCAACGTCACTCGCTTTAAAATCACCAGCAGACATACTGACGTTGGATAAATCTAAAGTCAATGGGATTGTGATAGCCTTAATCTTAGACAAGTAACCTTCTTTAATAGCTTGTACTAGTGAGTATTCATAAGCCAGACTGTCAAAGTAGCTACCTAAATTCTTCATATCTCCTCTGTCTGGGGTCGCTGTAACGCCTAGAACATCGGATTTTTCAAAGTGACTAAGGACGCGCTGATAACCGTCTGATATGGCATGATGAGCTTCATCTACTACGATTGTGTCAAAATAATTTGGTGGAAATTGACTTAGTCTCTTTTCACGTTGCAGCGTTTGAACAGAACCAACGACGACGCGATACCAAGACCCAATAGAGGTGTGTTCTGCTTTTTCAAGAGCAGTTCCTAGCCCTGTTGCTGTTTTTAGTTTGTCGCTAGCTTGCTCTAATAATTCCGACCTGTGAGCAAGGACAAGAACTCGCTTGCCCTCCTTCACTTGGTCTTCAATTATTTTGGAAAAAACAATCGTCTTTCCGCAACCCGTGGGTAAAACTAAGAGCGTACGCTTGCGACCTTGCGCCCACTCAGCTTGAACCGCTTCACGAGCCTCCTGTTGATAAGGTCTTAACTGCATACTTCACCTCCTAAAATTGACCTGCTTGATATCCGCCCTGCGTTGGTTGTTGGTAATTCTGTTGTGGCTGCTGATAAGTTCCTTGCGTTGGTTGTTGATAGCCTCCTTGCGGGGCTTGGTTAGGTTGAGCATTCAATACTTTTGCATAATCCACGTCTTCTGGATAGAGCATGGATTTGACCTCATTGTAGTTATTACCATTGTACTGACGAGTTCCGACTTTGCAGACACCTGCTTTACCAATAATTGCGTTCCAATTCATGCGAAGAGGTTCACCTTTTTTCTTTTGCCCAATAGCAGCAAAGAAAGCAGATAACATCCCTTCAGTTGAGCTATGTAAGAATAGGTTATGCCGTAACTCTGTTTCGCCTTCATTAGCTGAAATTTTAATGTGTACTGTAGCCTTATTACAAGCTGGCAATTTCCCTGGATTTTGTGGATTAGGCGTATGTCGTCCACGTTCAAATCCTGCGACAGTAAAATAGTACAATCCATCTGGCAAGAGGACGAACTCTGAGTCTTTCTCAATCATATCATCCCAGCCAAGTTCGCGATCAAAGTTGTTATTATATTCAGTCATGTTTTATTTCTCCTTTTGTTGTATTTAGCAATGATTTCTAATTCCCAAAACTTACGTTGTAGTCTCAAAGGGTAATTCCGGGTCAACTCGTACTTGAGTTTTGATAACATTTAACGTTTCGCTCCAATGCGCGACAATCATATCCCAGTAGTCAGGAGGGAAGTTTTCGATTGGCGTCCCTAGTGGGAAATGACCGCGAATATAAGCTACTCGTTGTAGTTCTTTTTCTGTTACCCGTCCTTGCGTCATTAAATCACGCAAGGATTGAGGTAGATTAGCGTTGTATGTTTGTGGTTGTTCCTGTTGTTTAGGTGGCGCTGTGTTAGTCATATCAATCGGCAATTCAGTTTGTTCTGCTTGCGGTATGTTCTGTATTCGTTGATCAGACTGCGATTGAGATGCTTGTTCTAGCTGTGAGTTTTCTGCTGATGTCTGTACTTGTTGTTGAACAAAGATATGAGCAATACTTGCATAGTTGAACGGCAATTCGTCTGGCAATCCATGACGATTTTTCGCATCCCACGCTGGTCTATGCTGCGTGTACATCACACGTTCACCACCCTGAGCTTTCTTCTTGCCGTTTTCAGCTGTCATGAGAATTGTTTTATAGTTGGCAAATAGAACCATATCCGCCCATTCTTTGACCAGTGGTGCTGTCTGTGAACTAGTTTTCTTACCAAGTTTTAACTCGTAACGGTCATATGCTCCCATTTCGTCCGGCTGTTCAAATTTTTTCAATTGAGCGTGGGCAGTTAAGACTACGTTAATTCCTAGTTCAATCAATTCCGACAAGTTATTTAAGAAGCGCCCAATTTCTTCTCGAACATAGGTATAACCATTGCCCCAACCGAAATCCTCGATACCTTTTTTATTGTGCAAAGCGCAGACAGATTCAACTGCTAGACTCTCCGCCCAGTCAATCGTATCAATAACTAGCGTCTTGCAAGTCTGCGGATTAGCCTTGATAAAAGCAATCTCATTGTTTAACATTGTCCAACTAGTCGGCTTATCCAGCCGTGCTACGTCCATGTTATCTGTTGAGCCTTCTGTGTCAATAAAGACAGGTTCTGGAAATCCTGCTGCAAAGGTAGATTTACCAATTCCTTCTGGGCCATAAATAACAACTTTTTGAGCTCGTGCTCGTTTTCCTCTTGTAATCTGCATTGATTACTCCTTTCTAAAATCCACCTTGCCAAGTCGGTGCGACTGTTTTGGCATGTCCTTGCTGAGCGGTGCTTGCAAATTCTACTGGCGAAACGCTGTAGCCGTTCTCGATTATGATCGAGCACTCTCCACCAGTGGAGACACGAGTAGCAATGGCTTGAAGTCCTTCTTGTTCCAGCCATTGACCAAACTCTTGCAAGGTTTGCTGATCCATTTGCTCTAACTTATCAATAAGGACAAACCCACACTCTGGTTTGAGCTTACGGACAATAGCAGTTGCTACACGTAGTTGCTGGCTACCAGACATATTGTCCCAACGTTGACCGAGATAGAGCAACTCTCCATCATCTACAGACAAACCAAGTAATGGTAAGTCAGCATTCGTCAGCAAGTCTGTCTTCTGTTTGCGAATGTCAGCAATCACGTTGTCTAACTCACGATACTGTTCGCGATAAACCTTGGCATCTTCTTCTGCTTTGTCCTTGTCCATATTAGCACGCACTTTACGATTGATTTCGTCAATCTCTGCGATGTTATTTTCGATTTCCTCGGTAGATTCATATTGCAGGTCAATAGCATCTTTTTGAGCAATTTCCAAGTCGTTAGCTAACTGAATTTGTTTAGTTTTAGCATCAGCTAGTAATTGTTCAAGTCGTTCTACTTCTGATTTGGCAGCTTCGCATTGATTTTGAATAACCGTCAAATTCTGACGCTTACGGGCGTTTTCACCATTTTTAGCAAGAATTTCCTGTTGCTGTTGGATCAACTCAGAAATGGAAATCAGCTCTTTTGGTGCATCTGGATAATACGGCTGTTCTTTAGCAAACTTCTCTTTCTGGTCAGCAATTACACCAATCGCATGGCGTTCGTCATACTTAGCCTTTTCCTGCATTTCGAGTTCAGCTAATTGCGGACCCACTCCGATGATTTGCAGCAATGTCTTCGCTTTTTCTTTGCTGGTCTGCTCCATGAATTTTGGCAAGTTGATAGCCAATTCTTCCACGAAGCTATCCAGCAAGTTTTGACCAGCCTTGTTGCCACTCGGGTCGATGACCTTGAGAGTGCTATTCTTGCCGCTACGTTCAACGATTAAGCCGTTTGATAGCGTGATTTTTAAGCTAGGCGGGATTGTACTTCCTTCGCGTTGAGGTTGCGATGGCTTGTACTTGTTCCCGCCTAGCGCCCAAGCAATGGCGTCCAGCACACTGGTCTTGCCTTGATTGTTGTTTCCGCCTACAATCGTCAAACCTGTTGCCGAAGGCTCTAGTTTGACCGCCTTCACGCGCTTGACGTTTTCAATTTCCAATTTATTGATAGTTACCATTATTCAACTCCTTATTTTTAATTATTAATATATAAACGACTTCGTGCTATGTTTCCTAGCCTCTGCCAATTTCCTTGCTCGCTCTCTGCGGTCGTGCTCGATTGCACAGACCACATACATAGCTTCTAATTCAATGCGTTCATTTTCTCGTGCTTCTCGCTCTGCTTGTTTTCTGGCTTTGCGCCAGTCAAGATGATTGCAGAATGCGCCGATTAAGAAGAACAACGTGAACATGAACACCGCTCCTAGAATTTCACTCATTTTATCCTCCTGGAAAATTATCTTTTCCTGTTAGTTTTTTATGCTGGTATTCGTAGTACATCTGATTAAACTTGTTAATCATCACATCCTGTCGCTGATTAACGTCTTTTTGCTCGTTTGTCACACGCTCTAGCTCTGTCTTTAGTTCGCTAATTTGTCGCTGCTGATGTTCGGTTGATGTGATTAAGCCAACAGCTAATAGTAGCGTGACAAACGCTAAAGTAGTCATGATTAGATTAGCGTTGGCTATTGAGCGTTTGTTCGTTATGTGTTTAGCTTCTAGCGTGCTAACTCGTTCATTTAGTGTCATCGTCCGCCTCCAATAGTTCATGGTTCTCGTAGATGTTTCCAACAACTTCAAATTCACTCATAACAGCGTTCGGATACCCACCACCAAGATACAGATTGAAGCCTCTGTAAATTCTTACGCTTTCAAACTCCTCTTCAACTTCCTGCGTTCCAAATGTAACCACTTGTCGTCTCCAGCCGTTCATTACTGCCACATCACCCTCGAAAATTTCCTTGCCGTTCTTGTCTTTGAGGCCGGTTGATTGCATGAGGATAACGTCTTCGCCGTTTCGCTTATCTTCAAACTTTAATGGAACAGATGTAGAACCATCTCTAAATTTCCCTATGATTTCCTTTCTAACAAATGAAATCACCAGTATTTCATCAATCATTTCTTCTGCTAACACATACCATGCTCTAAATTTTGGTATCATCTGGCGTCTCCTCAATCCATTTCGTAACCTGATAAAGTGAAATTAAAGCCACAATCTTGACACTCCACTTCAATTGTTGTAGCAATATCCCAAAGTTCATCAGAGTTTAAATTATAATATTTCAAGAAATCTTCATAATGCCATTCGTGCTCCTCGCCACAGTTGGGGCAATTATACAGAATCCATTCAGGCGTTTGTACGATTTGAAAATTAACTGACATTACTCCACCTCCTCTTTCGGTTTGACTGTAATCTCTAAGAAAAAGGATTGATCAGGTATTTCCAGCTCAACTGTCGTGATTTTCCCATTAGATTCAGTAATAATCTCACCTATCGCTAAGACTAACTCCCGAATACTACTGCTTAGTGTTAAGTCCATCACTCCACCTCTTGCACTTCAACGCCCTCGCAATCAAATACCCAGCCAAATCCAGCGTCTTCCAACTCTTTGCGGGTGTGTTTTCTGTTCTGTATGTAAATGTTGCTATAAAAACGATAGTCGTCATTGTTTGTTTTCACCAGGTAATCATCTGTGTTTTTTAATTTAACTTTATACTGCTTCTCTTTCTCGACCTCGTAGCCGTCGAGCCATGCGCGAGCAAAGAGGTCTTGATTTTCTGCATCCGTCAACCATTCAATGCACTTGTCAGATAATCTATTTGCTTCCCATACGCTGGGTTGCAACGCAAAAGATAGACTTACAGCAAAATTCTTAAACGTTTTACACTTTTCAACCCATTCTGCCACAAACTGCGGAATGACTACTTTGTTTGACTTTTCGGCTTCTACCGCCCCATCAAACTTGCCTTGTTCGTAACCAAGCGTATATTTGACTGATCCGTAATCATTTGCGAACTCGTGCATAATTTCATCCATCCAGACTTTCCTATCATGTTCTGGTAACTCACGCAGCCGTGCTAATACGTTTCGCAGATATCGTGGTGCTTCTTCTGCACGTCCAGAGGTTGGTTCACCAATTTGCTCAATAATAGCAATCACTTCTTGTTGCTTTACAAACAGAGTCCCCGAAAAGAATGTTTCAACAGCCATAGTTTTTACTTTTTCAATCGCTTCTTTTTTATTCATCTCATCCTCTTTTTCTAAAAATCGTCGTCTTATCGCCCTCAATCTTCATCGCGCCTTTTGGCACGACTGAAAAGCTAACGCTGTTACATTGTTCGGATAATTTAACTAATTTTTGCTCCACTACCTCAACTGGCTTCTTAGCTAGTTTATTCTTGTATTCATTCCCTAGTCTGTAATGGTCGCGCTCCCAGCGCTGGATGAGCGTTATCTGTGTGTGGTTTTGCATGTCATACTCCTAATTGTTTTTCTATTTTGATATTTTCTAGCATTTGTGCTAGTGTTTCTTTCTTTGTTCTGTATCTGTTGCGAGATTTCCATTTAACAAAAAGACGGAAACCTTCGTAGTTAATAAATACAATCTTATGTGTTGGATTATCAATGAATTGTCTAAAATCTGGATGCTCGCGCATTTCTGATGCCCAAACTTTTGCCGTTCCGACTGTCAAGCCTTCCCACATTTGACATAAATGAGTATAATCACCATGTGTCGCCTTTTCGTTCACACCGACAGGCTTATAAGTTATTTCTGTTCTTGGCATAGCCATTCTCCCCCTTCTGTGGTATAATTTAGGTAGTTAATTTTGGTAAGTCACTGTTTCCGCAGTGGCTTTTTTTGTTTGCCTATTTCTTTTTGCATAATCGTTTTGTTGTGATTTGGATTTCTTTTACATCTACGTAATCACGCGCAACTTCGAGCAAAAAATTTGCTACATCACTTAACTTCATATCACATTCGTTAGCAATATCCGCTATCCAATCATAATGTTCGCGGCTAACACCAACATGTGGATTTGTAGTCACTTGTTTTCCTTTACGTCGTTCTAGTTTTTTCATTTTTAGTTTCCTTTCTAATCTCATCATAAGAGATATTCAAAAATTATTTTTTAATGGGACAAATCAGAAAAAAATTTTTAAATCTAAGCTCTCCAATCTGATATAATAAATCCAGAAAGGAGGTGTTAATATGTGTAAAATAAGTAACGAACAAAGAGCTCATGATCTAGCGTTGTTAGCTGTTCAGGTAGAACTAACAAACATTAGAACTAACAAATACGATAGTGACCATCCATTCGATTTGTACAAAATATATCACGAAGCTTATTTGTTATCTAAAAAAGCGGTTGATAGGGATTTTCAATAAATATCGCTGATTTTTTCTGAGTCTATCTTCATTTCGATAGGCTCTTTTTCTTTCTTCAAGAAATCAATTAATTGTCTATTTAGCTTCGCTTGTTTTTGAACAATATCTTCATAGAGTTCAATTAAAGCAATGTAAAATTCTAGTCTTGTATTTTCTTTTTCCATACCTACTCCTTTCTTTAAATCTGTTTTAAATCGGATTTCGATCCCAAAAAAATAAAATTGGAATCAATTTTGTATAGAGCAGCTAATTTAAGCAATAAATCCATTGGAATTCTAGAACTATCATGTTCATATTTCAATAACGTTTGAGGATGTATTCCAATTTTATCAGCTGCTTCTTTAGCCGTTAAATCATAATTCGTTCGCAGTGCTCGTAATGTCATTTTCTGCACACTCCTCACCTCCTTTTAGTTGTGATATAATTAAATTAAAAATATTGAGGTCTAAAAATGAGATTAAATCCTGATTGTATACGTGATATTCTACTTGTCGTTGAAAAACATGCAACCTATTCTAACGACGTTGAACAAGATATCGTTTTTCGAAAATTAGAGGATACATATAATCACGAAGAAATTTTGTATCATATCCGCCAATGTGAAGCAAGTGGACTCTTCTTGAAGGTACAGTACTTTTTCGGCGGCTTTTCGATTGTTGATTTATCTCCAGAAGGCCATCAATTCGTAAACGATATTCGTCAAGACACAAATTGGAATAGAACAAAAGAAGTCGCTAAAAATGTTGGCTCTACTTCTCTTGATGTTTTGAAAGATGTATCGGCTAAAGTCCTAGCTAACCTTATTTCACACCAATTTGGCGGATAACTTGATATACACTGTAGTGCGATTGTCTTCAGCCATGCTTTTTGTTTTTATAGCTTGCACGGATTTCAATTTTTGTCCGTTTAGGTAAATGCCGTCTGTTCTGATTTTTAGTTGATCCATTTTCTCACCTCCTTATCTAAATTCATCTAGACTGACATCCAATGCGTCAGCAATTTTTTTGACTGTTTCGAAGTGCAGGTCTTTTACTTCTCCGTCTCTTAAGCGGTAGATTCCTGCGGTGCCTACACCAGCTTTTAGACAAAGCTTGTAAACCGTCCAATTTTTCTTTGAAATTTGTTCAGATATTTTTTCCCAAAGCATTCTAGTTTTGCTCCTTTTAAGTTTTATTATTATATTTTTTATCCTTATATGAGCTATTACACTATATATAGTATAAAGTAACGGAACATCATCGACTTATACACAATATGTTGACGAACAGCGTTTTTTATCATATAATATACCTATGATTAACGACTAAGCCAACTTTAACTACCAATTAAATCCTTATTGTTAATCAAATTCTTAGAAAGGAGGACAGGCTATGGGTCAGAAACCTATCAAACCTGGCACAGACAACCAGAAACCAGGTCACTATGTAGAAGTAGGGCCTCGTGGAGGAAAAGTTTCTAATGGTCATACCGCGACTATAGGAAAAGGCGACCGACTTCCCCCAACTTCAGCCAAAGGTAACGGCTGGAAAAAAGTTTAATCCTCATCTGCGTACAATCGTTCAATGATTGTGCGCTTTTTGAATAAACAAAAGCACTTTCCAAAAATATTGATTTGGATCCACGCTTCAGCGTAATCTTTTCCGTTGCTAGCATAATGAGTAATGTAATGATGAATCATCTTCTCCTCCTTTTATCCCCTGCATACAGCGCCACTAGCACTGCCACAACAACTGCAAAGACCAATTTAAACATTGCATTTTCCTCCTTTTTGGTTTATACTAGTCTTTAGAGAAGGCTTACGCCCTCTCTGACTAGCTAGCGATTAACGTTTCCGTGTTGGGTATTTTCGGGCGTTTTTCGCTTTTTTATTTTGCTCTTTGTGTACTACGTACCAAGAGCGGGCTTCTTTTGAGATGGCTACTGCCAGCCCAACGGCTACGCTTGCTCTTGCAAGCCATGAGTCCAAATCGCTCATCTATACCTCCTGTTTTTATTTGGTCATTTCCTTGACCTTGATTATATTATAATCCGATTTAATCCGGATGTCAAGTGTTTTTACGAAAAAAATCGGACTTTTTTATATTTTTTTATTTACATTTACGATTTAAAACGGTATTATATAGTAAGAAGATAAAAAGAAAGGAGTGCAATATGGCTAGAGGAAGAGGAAAATTGACTCCACATGAAATCGAAGCAATGAAGGTTGTATCTGACAATCTTCAGAGAATTCTATTTGATAGAAATTTAAAGCAATCACAAGTTGCGGATGCACTCAATATCCCTAGAAGTACTTTTAATGACTACATGAAAGGAAATACCTTACCTATTCCAGGGAATATTCAAAAAATCGCCGATTATTTTGGCTTGTTAAAGTCTGATATTGATCCTCGTTTCGCTTCTCCTACTTATTCTGCTTCTCTGCCAACCTCAGACACTGCCAGAGCTATTTCTGAGACCGTAGAGAAGCTGGAAGAGCCCCGTAGATTAATTGTACTAGACACTGCTAAAACGCAACTGAGGAAGCAAGAAAGAGCTTCTAACGAGGTGCATGAACCTATTCGTCTTTACAACTACGACTACTACGACCAACCTGCCTCTGCAGGTACTGGTCAGTATCTAAATGATGTGAAAGTTGAACAAGTTCAGCTTCCTATTGATGTTAAGGCAGATTTTGTAATCCCTATTTATGGTGATTCTATGGAGCCTGAATATCATTCAGGAGATTATGTTTTTGTCAGATTATCCGTAGACTTGTCAGACGGCGATATTGGAGTATTTGAATACTACGGAGACGCTTATATCAAACAGTTGATTATCAACGAGGATGGGGCATTTCTGCACAGCTTCAATAGTGATTACGATGACATACCAATAGATGCCGACAGCGATTTTCGAATTATCGGCGAAGTTGTAGAAAGTTTTTCACAAATATGATTCAAAAAGGAGAATTATATTATTATGAAATTTTGCCCAGAATGTGGACATGCTGTTGAAGGCTATAAATTTTGTCCTACATGTGGATTTCAGCTCAATACCAACATTTCTAACAGTCGAAACAATACTAGTAGTAAAAATAGAAAAACTGATAAAGTAGGTCCTTTAGAAATAGATAGAAATAACCGCACTTATAGAATTCATGGAGCTAGAAAGGCGAAAGGTTCTAGTGTACTCGGTGGCACAGCTAAGTTTATGGGAAAAGCTACTCTTGCTATGTCTACGGGCGGATTATCTTTACTAGCTTCAGGTATTAAAAAAGATAAAAACGATACAGAGTGGCATAAGTTTGAAGATTTAGTTTCTTATGACCTTTTAATCAATGACCAAGCTGTTGTTTCTGGAGGCGTAGGACAAGCGTTGGTGGCAGGAGCGTTATTCGGTGGCTTAGGGGCTATAGCAGGAGGTATAGTTGCTAAAAGAAAGAACTTTACAAAAATTATCAACATGACAATCAGAGTAACTTCTAACGACTTTAAAAAACCTGTAGTTTTTATTGACCTAATCAGAAAACCAATAAAAAACACTTCTAAAGAATACAAAGAAGCAATCGAAAACGCCCAGCGTATTATTGGAGCGTTAGACGTTATCGTACATAACTCTTAATAAGAAAGTTTCACACCATAAAGAAAAAGACAATCTAAGACTCGTCTCATTGAATGATAAATATGCTGATAAATTCGCACCTTTTAGTGAGGGACCACGCATTATCGGAAAAGTGGTTGGTAATTTTATGCCAGTGGAGAGATAAGGAATGTCAATCTAATAAAGTAATATAACAATAAAATTATATAAATTATCAAAAATAGTTGACTTTTTTTAAAAAATCATTTAGAATGAATTCATTCGAGAAAAAGCGTCGGGATCTCTACGGGGACCGATACGGGAAAACTCCTTCATTCTAAATAGAATGGGGGAGTTTTTTTGAAGCCATTTAAAACAATCGAGGAACAAATCGCAACACTAAAAAGCAGAGGGTTATCCATTAAAGATGAATCTAAAGCAGCTAAGTACCTGCTAAGTAACAATTACTACAATATTATCAATGGATACAGTAAGTTTTTTCAACACCCTGGTACTGACATTTATATTGACGGTGTCACATTTGACGAAATTTCAAGTCTCTATACATTTGACAAAGATGTAAAACGAGCCATTTTACAAGCTATTCTTGAAGCTGAACACCATATCAAGTCAATCACTGCTCACAGATTCGCCGAAGCCTATCCCAGTCAAAAATACGCCTATCTAAACACCAATTCTTATGCAGATAATAAAATATTAGACGTGGGATTTATTGTATCAAAGCTATCCAAAATCATAAACACAAACAAGCGATACAGAGGAAATTCAATTCACCACTACGCACATACTCATTCAGATGTCCCAATCTGGGTACTAACTGATTATCTAGAGTTTGGAGATTTACGCACGATTATTGAAAACCTACCGAATTCACTCCAAAATGAAATCGCACGGGATTTAGTAAGTTTTATAAGCACAAACGTACCTGACTTTAACGATGTTTTCCCACCAGAAACCTTGATATCTTTTCTAAAAAATATTAACGAGGTACGAAACAAATGCGCTCACAATAATCGCTTATTAAACTTCAGATGCCGTTCCAATAGTATGTTTTGGGAAACGATTCATAATGAAGAGATCTTGATGGGAGATGACAGTAGAAAAACTGTATATTCAACAATTATTAGCCTTCAATGCTTTATCAGTAAAGCAGAATTCAACATTTTGTGGAATACTCTTAGAAAGAAAGTTATCAAACTAGAGAAAAAGCTGCCTTCTATAGACATCAATGTAATCAACCAGTCTTTAGGTTTTCCTGATGACTGGCATAATTCTCCAGCTAGAAAATAAAAAATCCCCACACTATCCGACAGCCATCTTTTAGTGTGAGAAAATCCTGTATAAGAAGCAACCATTCAAAAGGTTGTTTTCTTATCCCCATTTTAACAGAAAATGAGGTAAAACACAATGTGGAAAGAAGAATTATCGAACGGGAAATACAAATATTTTGAGCGGTATAGAGACCCCTATACCGAAAAATGGCGCAGGGTATCGGTTACGCTAGAAAGCGGCTCAAATCGTGCTGTTAAGGAAGCTCAAAAACTTTTAGATGATAAGATAGCCGCTAAATTGCAAAGTCTTACCAGTTCTGATATGCTCTTTACAGCAGTTTTAGATGATTGGTGGAAATTACACAGCAAATCCATTAAAGCCTCCACTCAAAAAACTATGGTCTACGCTGTGAACGAAGTTAAGGAAGATTTTGCGCCTAACATCAAGATAAAAAACATCACGCCGAAATATGCCCAAGAATACTTTACCGCTTCCACTTCTAACCATATCAAGCTTAGAAAGCACAAGTCTGTTTTAAGTATGATTTTTAATTATGCTATGGATATGGAACTCATCCAGTCGAATCCTATGGTTCGGGTACGACTGCCCAAAAAAGTCACAACTTACGAGGAAATGGAAAGCATTTCTGATAAATACCTGGAACAAGACGAGCTGCAAAGGCTTCTCGAAGCCATGCGAAATTATAATAAAGGGTATCATGTTGCACGGATGGCTGAATTCATGAGCTTAAATGGTTGTCGTGTCGGCGAAGCAGGCGCTATCAAATTTGAAAACTACGACAGAGAAAACCGTACTATCACCATTAACGGTACACTTGACCCAACTCGGAAAGGCTCGGAAGGGATTAAAACTACGCCAAAAACAGCCGCTTCTGTCAGAACTGTGGATCTAACTAACAAGGAGATTGAAATTATAGAAGAATTCATCCAACTACATGAATTAAGAAAAAATACCAACCCGAACTACAAAGATATGGGCTTCATTTTCGTTTCTAGCTCTGGCATCCCTATCTCAAAATCAATGATTGGTGATTTGATGAAGAACGCAAACAAGACACTAAAAGAACCAATCGAAAAAAGATTGTTTCCTCACATCCTGCGGCATACACTAATAAGCACTCTAGCCGAGCATAACATCCCTTTAAAGGCTATAACTCAAAGGGTAGGTCACAAAGATAATGGCAAAACAACCATGGAAATTTACACACATGTCACTAAAAACATCAAGTCTCAGGTAGTAGATGTCTTGGATAATCTTTATAAATAGCTTGCCCCTTTTGTGCCCCTTTTTAAACAAAAAGAAAAACCGCCACTCCGAAGAATGGCGGTTTAATCATGTTTTTAAGCTGCTTTAGTAGATACTCTATTATTTAAGAGTTATTGTTTCCAAATATTTCAACGGCTTAAATACAAATAAAACC
>OGJC01000445.1_pt1 | contig 41301 bp, 37 predicted proteins | sample 1571941 | NCBI WGS metagenome assembly OGJC01 (sample SAMEA2582100, study PRJEB24529) | metagenome | biome: Human gut stool | place: China | collected 2011 | reverse complement strand
GACTGGTGTCAGGGAAGAAAAACAGTTGCGTTAATCACAGAATAAAAGATGACATTGGCAAAAAAATACTTTGGCATTGGCAGTCTTTATAGATACCTTTGCCAGCCGCCAATGTCAAAAACAAAGATAATAGAAGGAGGCATACAAATGACAAGTTATGATATACCTTATTGGAAGAAGTATACATTATCCATTGAAGAGGCAGCATCCTATTTTCGTATTGGAGAAGGAAAGCTTCGTAAGTTAGTCAGTGACAATCCAAATGCAGAGTATTTGCTTTGGAATGGGAATCGTGTACAGATAAAACGAACAAGATTTGAAAAATTTATTGATACACTCAGTGCGATATAAAATGAAATTTAAAAGAAGGAGGTGTTCGAATTAGGGGTTACATGATATACTAACAATATCATGTTGCGTCCCCTTGGAGGTAGGATATGATTTCAAAGAGACGTGATGATAAAGGCAGAGTTCTCCAGCAAGGAGAATGGCAGGAACCAAGTGGACGTTACCGCTATAAATATACAGATTCACTTGGCAAGCGTAAAATATTATATAGTTGGAGATTGACAGAAGCAGATAAGATGCCGGAAGGTAAACGGGCGGATCTTTCTCTCAGGGAAAAAGAAAGAAAAGTTCAGTCCTTACAGATGCAAGGGATTACAGGAAGTAACATTACAGTGCTTGAACTTGTGGAACGATATCTTTCCCTGAAAACAGGAGTAAAGCATAATACTTTAGCGAATTACAAATTTGTGGTGAATGTATTGAAAAAGGAAGAATTCGCTTATAAGAAAGTGGATGATGTGAAACTTTCTGACGCAAAGATTTTTCTGATAAAACTACAAAGAGATGGTAGAGGATATAGTTCCATTCATTCCATCAGAGGTGTTTTAAGACCTGCTTTTCAAATGGCTGTGGATGATGACTTGATTCTAAAAAATCCATTTGGATTTGAATTAGGTACAGTACTTGTTAATGACAGTCAGAAAAGACAAGCTGTTTCTCCGGAAGATGAAACTAAATTTCTTGATTTTGTAAAGAATGATCCACATTATAATCAGTATTATGATGCATTTTATATCTTATTCAAGACAGGTCTTAGAATATCTGAATTTTGTGGACTTACTGTAAAAGACTTGGACTTTAAAGAAGATATTATCAATGTGAATCATCAGTTGCAAAGAACTCGAGAAATGAAGTATATCATCGTATCTACAAAGACAACAAGTGGTACGCGGTTACTTCCGATGGAAGCGGATGTAAAAGAAGCATTTCTTCGAATCTTGAAGAATAGAAGGAAACCAAAACGTGAGCCGATGGTGGATGGATATGGAGGATTTCTGTTTCTGGACAAGAATGGAAGGCCAATGGTTGCACTTCATTGGGAAAAGTACATGCAGCATGCAAGAGAAAAATATAATCGTGAGAATTTGTTGCAATTGCCGCCAGTTACTCCACATATATGCAGGCATACTTATTGTACAAATATGGCCAATTCAGGGATGAACCCAAAGACACTGCAATATCTGATGGGGCATTCAGATATATCTGTAACACTTAATATTTATACGCATACCGGCTATGATGATGCAAAGAAAGAACTTGCCAGATTAAAAGAAGCAAGGGATGAACTGGAAAAGAAAAAGTTTATAACCCAAAAACATGCACAAACAACTCATGTAAGCCTTATCTCATAAGGGATTTGGGACTTTAAAAATAACCCATTTGTACCACAAATGCCCGAAAAAACATGAGAAAATACAAGAATTTACAAGAAAAAGAACCTTTCAAGTAAAAAATGCACAAAGGCTGAAAAGCCAGTATTTATAAGGCTTTGAGAGGATATGAGGAGATAAAATGGAGAAAATAAAGGTACTATTCATTTGCCACGGCAGCAGACAAACATATTTGAAAAAACCTTAATTTATAAGGGGATTTAAAATTGAAAGTGAGAATTTACATCAAAAATATATCATTTGAAATCCTAGAGAGTGCTTGAAATGATTGATTGGAAAGTAGTCTAGTAGATAAAAGTGTAACATGGAAGTAAAACAGTATAATACAATTTTAGATAGAGTATTTTGTTTCTGGATGTTTCTGAAGTGCTATAATGTAGCAGTGCTAAAGAACAATATATAGTGTTGTTCTGTGATTTGAAGTACGAGATGTATGGATTGGATGAAACTAAACGAAACTGAAAATGAAAGAATGATATTGTTACGAAATTGAATTTGTTACGCAAAAATGGTAATTTGGAGTGAATATCATTCAGAATAATTAAATATAAATGCAAGGGTTATATGTTTTCTTTTGTCGAGAGAAATTAAAGGGTTGGAGTCGCATCATGGGCTTCAGCCTTTTTGTTTTCTATTAAGTATGCTAGAGAACAAAATCATTTGTGCTGGAGTATAACAATGAAGTTATATTATGGTCAAATGATATTTAGACCAATAAAAAGTAATAAAATGTTTAAAAAGTAATAAAATGTGTTATAATTAGAGTAATTAATATTTGGAGGTGCTAATATGAGACTAAAAGCAGAAAATGTATTTAAACCTGGAGCGTATCCGGAATATACATATGTCTCCAGGAATTATGAAAATACAGGTATATCATATGAATTGCGTTTAAAGCAGGCATTGAGAACAGCGGGTTGCCTTACATCATTAATTGGACCATCAAAAATGGGAAAGACAATCTTATGCGAGAAGGTAATTGGATTTGACAACATTGTTGAAATTTCTGGTGCGGATTTTAACAGCAACACAGATTTTTGGGCAATTGTTGCTGCAAAAGTGGGGTTGCCTTATAAAGGAGAATTGACAACAGAAAGAGAGGTTAATGAAGGAAATAGTAAGGAAACAGATAGTAAAAGTGAAAAGTATGTTCTAGCGAAAGATACCGTTATTCAATATTATAAAGAGCACGATAAAGTATTAGTAATTGATGATTTTCATTATGCTTCAAAAGAGATGCAGACAAAAATGGCACAACAGCTCAAAGATGCAATTAGAAGAGAATTAAAGGTAGTCGTAGTTTCTCTTCCGCATAGGGCAGACGATGCAATTCGACAGAATGCAGATTTATCGGGAAGATTGAGTTTAATTAATATTGAAGCGTGGGAAAAAAAGGATTTAAAAGAGATTGCTTTAAAAGGTTTTAAGCAGCTTGACATTAAGATAACAGATGAAGTTGCAGAACAGTTGGCAGTTGAATGTCTTACATCACCACAGTTAATGCAGTATATTTGTCTGAGCATTTGCACATTGTTGGAAGACAAAAATGAGCATATTGTAAATTTTGATATGTTGGAAATGGCATATAAATTTACAACGGTTAACTTTAACTATTACGATGTGGTAAATGTAATATCTAAAGGTCCAAATCCGCGTGGAAAGAAAAGAAATTTATACAAAACATTAGATGGAAAAGAATTGGATTTGTATGGACTGATCGTGGAATCGTTAGCCAAAAATCCTCCGATTATGGAATTAGATTTTGACACAGTTTATGACAGAATCATAAACCTTATTCCTAAAACAGAAGGAAAACCGGATAGAAATTCTGTAAAAAGTCATTTAAATAATTTACAAACAATCCTAAAAGAAAAAGAAGAAATTTATAAAGCAATAGAATGGAAAGACGGAAAAGTGTATGTTTTGGATCCATTATTTTTGTTTTATCTGAGATGGGGGAGAATGAATGGATAATATGCTGAAAGAGTATATCGAAAAGTTGAAATCAGTAGATACTGTAGAGGAATATGAGGCATTTATATCGAAGCTGCACCAGATGATGAAACAAGAAACATATAAGAATGATATTGTTCAAAATATCAGGAATAAGCAGAAATATATGGTAAACAAATTTTCGAAAGAATCTACCCGTGAAAATATGTTAAAAGCAAAAGAAAATCTGTTAATCTATTTGGATAGTATTTTGTGTGAAGAGTATGAGAAATCATCACAATTTATTCAAAGGGAGCTTGAGAGATTTCTGAGGAATTTTTATTTCTTTTTAGAAGCGTTTAGGGAAGCAAAACCGGATAAGAGAGCATCACTTACCACAGAAAATTTGCAAAAAATACAGATTGAAAATGAATATGATTTACAGCATTTGCTTTATGCAGTTATAAAACCACTATGTCCAGACGCCAGAAGAGAGGTAAATGATGATTCGGGAGTTGGAACAGTTAGAAGCGATATAAAAATTCTTTCTTTAAATACAATCATAGAAGCAAAGTGTACAAGAACATCAACAAACTTAAAAAAGCTGACAGAAGAAATAGAAGCTGATATTGTACATTATAAGGCGGATTATATATTCTTTTATATCTACGACAAAGAAAAAATTATAAAAGACAGGCATGCTTTTGAAACAAATTTTAACAGGAGTTTTGATGGAAAGGAAATCAGGATTATTATTTTGCAACCTGTCAATATGTAAAGGATAAATTTGACAGAATATACAAAAGAAGAACTCTTAGATCAGGCAAGAAGTTTTGAAATCAGAAAGTGTTCAGGACTCCGAAAAGCTGATTTAATAGATAGAATTGTTGATAATTTTTGTACAGAGGAAATGCTTAGAAGCAGATCAGCATGCCTTACAAAAGAACAGATGGACTTATTTAGGAAAGCTTGTATTTCCCCTACAGATGTTTCTGTAAATGAAGTGGTAGATGCGATGCAGCTTTACAGATACTGAATCAGATATTTTGAAGAGCCTACTGACAGATTTTGCGTATTTGAAGATGTTGCTGTTGCCTTCTCAAAAATAGATGATGAGGTATTTCGACGGAAGCAATGCAGAAAAGGCTGGATGGTAAAGTACATACATTTTTTTATACAATAAAAGAATAGGTAATTAAAACATAGAGAGCAAAAAAAGATGTGATTTCCATACTTTTATTATATATAAAAGTATCAATGTTTGTGATATATTATAAGATAATAGCACTGATTTATAGTGGCTGTTTATGTTATACTGATTTCATATACAAAGGAGGAACATAAATGGAATTATTGTTAGTTCATTTGACGGATATACATATAAGAGATGATGAAGATTTAGATGTGCTCTCTGCAAGAACGGATTCTATTGGGGGAGCAATCTGTAATCATATAACTAATCCATCTGAAACAGAAGTAATATTCTGTGTTACAGGAGATTTGGTCTTTTCTGGAAAGGACGATCAATATGCTGCGGCAGGTCTGATTTTAGATGAAATATATTCCTTGATTAATAAGCGTTATCCAAAAGTTGGTATTCATTCTGTATTTGTTCCTGGTAATCATGATTGTGATTTTGATGCTCCTGAAGAAGAAGTTAGAGAACCGCTACTTATATCTCCAGCATTGGATATTAGTAAGCCATCAGCATTGAAAGCATGTACAGCTATTCAGAAGAATTTCTATGTGTTTGGAGAAGAGTGGGATAAAAAGCATGGAGCAATGTTCTGTGATGATGATAAGATTCTTACAGTTAATGAATTGAATTTTGATTCATATGGAGTTCATCTGAAATTTCATTGTATCAACACGAGCTGGTGTTCTAAGAAACATGAAGAAAAAGGCAAAATGAAAATAACTACTGGGAAAATGTCAATGGTGACAGATTTTTTGGAGAAAAAACCAGATGATATTGTCATCATAATGATGCACCATGATGCTGAATGGCTTGATTGGGATGACAAAGAAGTATGGAATAAATATCACAAGCAATATTCTGATATTATTTTAGTAGGGCATGACCATTCTGTAGAATATACACTGAAAGAAAATTATGACAAGACAGTAAATTACTTTATTAAGGGAAATCAGCTTTATGATAAATACTCTCCAAATCAGAGTGGATTTAACATTCTTAAGTTAAATACAAATGCAGGAGGGATTCAGGAGTGCTTTTTCACTTATGAATGGGATGGAACTATTTATAAACAGATAATTGATACAGGATATCGTCTTTTTGATCGGAATAAATATGTTGAGTCTGGAATAGAATTAAAAGAGGATGTTTGGACATATTTAGAAGATTTGGACATAGATATCTTCAATAAAAATGGGAAGAGAGAATTAAAATTGTCAGATGTGTTTGGTTTTCCTACACTAAAAGAAGAAAGAAATAAAGTAACGAAATTTTTCAGAAGTATGGACGACCTTTTGACATATATGAATGAGAATCCATATATTTCTATCAGAGGGGAAAAAGAATATGGAAAGACTGCATTACTGAAACAAATTTTTGAAACATATTTTAAGCAGAAAAAGTTTCCTGTATTTTTGGATATAACAAAAATTAACTCTGCTGATGGTGAAATACTCAACAAAATTATTGCAAAACAGTATGAAGAGACATACATAAATATTTCCGCAGATAAAATAATGCAGAAAGCACCAGAAGACAGAATCTGCATTATTGATAATTTTGAAGAGATTTTATTAGGTGATAAAAGCTCTAAGAAATTTCTTAAATATTTAACGGATAAATTTGGAGGAGTCATTTTATCAAGAAATCCAAAACTGGATTTAATCAATCCCTTGAGTTATGTGGCAACAAATGACTTTATTGAAGAAAACTTTCATATACTATTTATTCATCCAGCGAAAGGTTCTTATAGAGAAAGAATTATTAATAAATGGCTTCTACTGGAAAATGAAGATCTTGAAGAGGATACGCCAGTGTTTGATGCTAAAAGAAGAGAGAAATATGCTCAAGTTCAGACAGTAATGAAAGGCAATTTCTTTAATAAAACACCTATAGATTTGCTGTTAGTTCTGTCTTATCTTGGCCAGGATGAAGAAGCACAAATTGATTATAGCCGTTACTCATTTATTTATGAAAAACATATTTTGGAAAAATTAAATGCTATTGGTGAAAAAACAACGAAGACCATAGAAATGTATAAAACATTGCTCCAGAATATTGCGTATAAAATGTTTAAAGACAAAATATATGGCTATGTTCAAGATTCCTATATCTATACAATAATTTTAGAGTATAAAGAAAAGCATTCTGGAATGAAAATAGCTATTTCAAAACTTATTGAAAGAATGGTTGATTATAGATTTCTAGAAAACAAAGGCGATACCTATAGGTTTAAATATAGCTATATGTATTTTTATTTTGCTGGAAGTTATATAGCCAAAAAGATGAATCCAGAAAAAAGAGCTGAAGTCATAAAAGAGGTCTTTGACAATATTGATAATGATCTGAATTATAATATTGCATTGTTCTTGGCTTATAATCTTAGCATAGAATATGACATATTACCAATTGTTTCAAAAATGTCAGATAGCCTTTTAACAGAGTTCAAAGATTTCAAATATGAAAATGTTAGAGCTTTAATCGCTGAGTGGGGCGGCAATATTGAGAAAAAAATAGAGCGAATTTATACAGTACCAGAGAATGATCAAATCCCTTTGCTCAGAAGCCGAAAACTTCAGGAGCAAGAAAAAGCAGAAGGCAAGAGGGAAGAATCCACGGATTTGAATGAAGAGTTCGAAGAAAACAACTCTTCAGGTGTTCATGAAGAAATGAAACAGACAAATCAAGAGGTTCTTAAAGTTGGTAGATTGGTAGATTATGTTGGAAATATTCTGAAGAACTACTCTGGAGGAATGGAAAATCCACAAAGAGAATTTATTATTGATGTGATGTTTAAATCAGTAACAAAAGTATTAGGTTCATTTTGTAATTATTCCACATATACAGTTGATAAATTAATTGACATGCTGGAAGAGAAAATCAAAGATGGTGATGAAGAAACCATTCAGGCAAAAAGTGATTTTATTCAAGCTGTAAAAATGTTAATTTCGGAAATATGGCTTCAGTTCGTAAGTGCAAACGTTACGGCACTTTCGTTTGGATTAGAATCAGAAGATATCAAGGAAAATATTAATGACTATTGCTTGAAGAATCAGACAGATTTAGTCAAGATGACAAGGGTAGAATATTTAATACGAATAGCTTCTACTCATCTTCCTGTTTCCGATATAAGGGATTTGTATTCTGGTAAAAATTGTTTAGAGGAAGTTTCGCAGAATATCTTTAAGAATAATATCTACAGATATTTGAGCAATTACCAATTTGACAATAAAGACAGGCAGGCAATTTGTTCTTTGTTGGGATTCAATATTAAGAACATATTATTGGATGAGCAAAAATTAATAGTAGCAAGTGATAAGTGAAAATTGAAGGGCTAGAAAGAAATTTCTGGCTCTTTATTTTTGCACATCATGGTAACTATAACTATTACATACTTTTTATATCTTGTTACGGCGGGTATAATTTTGTTATTCTTTGCGATACTTGCAATAGGAAAAGATTTCAAAATATTGGATAGTAACTATATTGATAATATTATCGGTATAGCAGCATTAATATTTGGAATTGTATCTATACCAAGAGTAAAAGAGTGGTTAGGAAGACGACTTTCAGAAAGAAAAGCAATTAAAAAATTATGGTATATTATAATAATACTGTTTCTAACCATTTGTATTGTTGCGTTTATGAAAAAAATGGGGATTTCAATTATTATAAGCAATATATGTGGAATTGTTGGAATTATAATTTCAATACTGGTTTGGTAATAGAGATAAGCACTAAAATGGTTTACTAATATTTGTTATTAAAATATGTGTTGTAGTATATAGCCGAATGGGTCAAGGCTGAAGTATTCAGTATTTTGTATTCTACGAGTACATAGTCATTCTGAAAATCAGAAAGGTGGTATAGGTTACTACTACGTAAGCGCCCATAGTGGGTGCGTAGACAAGCCACTATGAGCGCTTACACTACTACCGTAAACTCGGATGCTGGATTAGCTAATATGCAAGTCAAAACTGTCCCTGTTTGGACCTATCGATTTCCTGACATCCCTCTTTGGTTGTATGTTAGTTAAGCTTGGTAAGATTATGCTAAAAATGAGAAAGTTAAAACATGTTGAAGAAAAAAATTTCTCTTTTGGGAAATGCGTTGACGTTGAAAAAAATGGACGATATAATAAAACTAGAAGGAGGTAGAACTTATGGATATAAATGCATTAAATGAATTAGTAGAAGGAATTCTTGCTATTTTTAATAACCAGGTTATCCGGATTGTATTATATGGTTCCTATGCAAGAGGAAATAACACTTCTGAATCCGATGTAGATGTTGCTTTATTGCTAAATGGAAATCTGAATGAAAGTACGGAAGATAAGCTATCAGATTTGGTTGTAGATTTAAACTTAAAGTATGATAAGGTATTTTCTGTTATTGATATTGATTATGCAGTTTTCAAAAAATGGGAAAAAGTCACTCCATTTTATAAGAATGTGAATAAGGAGGGCATTGTTTTATGGAAGGCAGCATGATTGATTTGTCAAAATACCGTTTCCAGTCGGCTAAAGAGGATTTGGAAACAGCACAGTTGCTTATGAAAGATGGGAGATTCAAAGCTTCTGTTAATCGCTCTTATTATGCTATTTTTCATGGGCTTCGTTCCGTCACAGCTCTGGCAGAATTTGATTCCAGTAAACATTCTGGAGTAATTGCCTTTTTTAACAGAACCTATGTAAAAGAGGGAGTTTTTGATAAAAGTATTTCAAAATTGGTTGATACTGCATACCGTCTAAGAGAAAAAGCAGATTATCAGGACTTTATTATCATATCAAAGGATCAAGCTATGGAGCAAATTGAAAAGGCAGAAAAGGTACTTGAAATGATAGAATCTTATTTGGAAGAAAATTGGAACAAGCAGAGATGAGAAAAGGCATTATCGTAAAGACGGTAGTGCTTTTTCTCATAGGGTTCAGAAAACAAATTTTAATAGGAAATAAAAATTTCGCTTTTGTGTAGCAGTTTCTTAAAATTATGTGTCTAATAAATTTTAGCAGGAGTTTTGAAGGGAAATTATTTTATACCTGTCAATATGTAAAGGATACGTTTGACGGGACAGAGTTGGGTGAGAAAAGGCTCAGTGTCAGCAAAAGATGAGAAAAATGAGGTGATAATATGATTACACCAAGAAAAGTAAAATTTGAGGCGAAGAAAAAGGAAAATGAAAATATTGAATTCCGTACATTTTTAAAATGTAATGCAGATGAAAAAGAATTGGATGAGCAGTTCAAAAAACTTCACGAAGAGTTGTTTGCAAAATATGACTGCAGCAGATGTAGGAACTGTTGTAAGATGTACTGCGGAAGTATTCCATTAGAAGATTTGGAGAAAGATGCAGAATATTTAGGACTTACTAAAGAAGAACTTATAAATTCTTATTTGATAAAAAAAGAAAGTGAAAATACGTATGTAACCAAGCATCATCCGTGTGATTTTCTGGAAGAAGACGGAAACTGTAAGCTGGGAGAATATAAACCTGAGAATTGCAGGAAATATCCATATACGGATCAGCCAGAGAGGTTACATAGTTTGTACAGTGTATTGGAAACAGTAGAAGTCTGTCCGATTGCATTTGAAATATATGAGAGATTAAAAGAAGAATATGGATTTCGTTATAGAAGATAAGTTACTATAGATAGGGAGCAGAAATGTTTTTAAGAGAATATTTGACAAAATATACAAAAGAAGAACTGTTAGATCAGGCAAGGAGTTTTGAAATCAAAAAGTGCTCGGGACTTCGAAAAGCTGATTTAATAGATAGAATTGTTGATACTTTTTGTGCCGAGGAAATGCTTAGAAGCAGATTGGCATGCCTTACAAAAGAACAGATGGACTTATTTCGGAAAGCTTGTATTTCCCATACCGCTGTTTCTGTAAATGAAGTGGTAGATGCGATGCAGCTTTACAGATATTGGATTGGATATTTTGAAAATCCAACTGATAGATTTTGCGTATTTGAAGATGTTGCTGTTGCCTTTTCTAAAATAGATGATAAAGCATTTCAATTGAAGCAATGCAGAAAAGGCTGGCTGGTAAAGTGCATACATTTCTTTATACAATATTATGGAATAGCACCAATCGAAGTTATCTATGAAATGTATAGGCAGAAAGTGAAGGACTCTATAGATGAAATGATAGAAATACTGTGGGAAATGCCGGTTGATATTGTGGAATCGTGTCTTTTTACAATGGATAAACTTGGGATGGAAGGATGGCCAAAAGAGAACCCGTTATACTCAGAAAAAGGAATATTTGTTCACTTACAGTTGTTTGAAAATGAAGAATTTGATTATTTGCTTCGACAGCAGATGGATAAAGATTTTTATATCCCCTCAGTACAGCAGATAGATGAGATATGTAGAATTGGATACGAGGCAAGTTCGTCTGCATATAAAAAACTGGAATCTTTTTTTATTAAAAAATTGAAGTTTTCTTATGAGCAGGCAGTGACATGGTGTCTTCAGGTGTGGGCAAATAGTTATGAAGGAGAATCACCATCAAAAATTATCAATAAAATGACGGAAGTCAATATTGAATTTGAAGAGAAGATGATAAATGAATTGCTAGAGTTACTTGTGGCGGCACACAACAATACCCGAATGAAAGAGAACAGAGGGTACAAACCAAGTGAAATGGCGAGAAAAATGCCTATCGATAAAATGCCAACAATTGTTCCGGCAAGTTCTAATGCAGCTACAATCTTAAAGGATGCTGCACCGCAGTTGCAGGCTATGGGGGTACCGGTTGACTTAAATGGAAATACAGATGTTATTCAAACAAAAATGTTTCCGAGCGGGTTGAACGGGGAACCAATACGAGTAGAAAAGAAAATATATCCAAATGATCTGTGTCCATGTGGTTCAGGAAAGAAATATAAAAAATGTTGTGGAAAGAATAATTGATGCTAAGAAAAGCTTTGGACCAGTTACGAGAGTGAAATATTTCGTGAGCTACTATCTATAAGGCAGAAAATGAGTGATATTGAGTGCTGTTTTGTGCGTTTTTACGCTGTTTCTGCGGACTGTATGGACAGAATAGCACTAGATGAAATAGATAGAAATAGATGGACGGGTGACCTAATTCGTACATAGAGATGATTGTTTTGGTATTCGCCAGAGATGGATTGAAGAATAAGAAAGAAAATTTTTAGAAAATAGAGTTGCAATTTAGTCGTTTAATAATTGCAGAAGCAATGCGGAATATTTATGCATAAAAAAGAAACTTGCTCTGTTATACATCCAGATGATGTTAGTGAAGAAGGAATGCTTGAGATTAGTGAAATTATAGTAGGAAGCTAAGCGTATATGATTGAGAATGAAAAATTTTTCGTATTAAGTTTATAGACACAATAAGGTATAGACTAAAAAACAGAAAATAATGAACTTAGAGGAGGAAGTGATTATGTAGAGAATTTTTGCCTTTTTTAATGTAGTCTTTTTATAGTTTGAATATGAGTATTTCCTTTTATAGAAAATGAAGGGATAGGGAAGTTATGACTGATTGGTTTTGGAAAAAACTCTTTATAGTTGTTTTGGCAGAAAATGGGGATTCAGTACGATAAGTTGTTTGAATTAAAAATGGATAAATGGAAAACAGAGATTGTATTAGAGATAAAAGAAAAGATATATTTTTCATTTAGTAAAGAGTAGAGAAAACAAGAAAAAACATTTGTTTTTTCTGCTTGGATAGTCGTTATATATTAGAGAGAAAAAATAGTGGATACATTTTAGGAGAAGGTATTATAAGTAGATGTGTAAAGATAGGGATTGTGATGTTGTTAATATTGGCAGTCTGAAAATTTTATCAGCATTGCTCACAAAGTATTATAACTGAAAAGTAAGCTTTTTGATTGATGAATATGATATGTCACTTATGCAGGCTTTTGAACAAGACTATTATAAGTCGATGATTATACTGATGAAAAGTTTGTTTGAACAGGCATTGAAAACTAACGATAATCTAAAATTTACAGTGTTCTCAAGATGCTATTTGGCAGATCACCTACTCTTTTACTATAGAAATAAATTCGTTTTAGTTACTAAGGGCTAAACATAATTAGGGGTAGATGTCGTATTTTTCAAAAAAACTGTTATTCGATGAGAACCCCGTTTTGGATTTTGTGATTTTCCAAGACGGGGTTAAATTATTATTCAATTGTATTGTTTTTGTGGGGGGCAGCGAATTTCTATAAAAGACTATTTACAAGGTTTTTTAAAGAAAAAATTTCTTACAAAAATGAAAGTTGATATGTTTAAAGATTGAGTATAGAATTAAGATAAAAATTAATGTAAGAAAGGATGTTAAGGGTGGAAAAAATACTTCTTTTAGAGGACGATTTAAATTTAATAGAAGGACTTAAATATTCTTTAAGCAAAAATGGCTATAGTGTGGAATGTTACCGCACGGTAAATGATATATTTGAACATATGCATTGTATTGACAAATATCAACTGTTACTTCTTGATGTGACATTACCAGATGGTACAGGATTTGAAGTGTGTAGAAAGGTACGCCAACAAGATAGTAAGATTCCCATTATTTTCTTGACTGCGTCTGATCAAGAGGTGGATGTAATACGTGGATTGGATAGTGGAGGAGACGATTATATTACAAAACCCTTTAAGCTGGGAGAACTGTTTTCACGTATTAGAGCTATACTACGTAGGACTGGCATATCAAATAAGAATGAAAAAAATCAATTAAAATGCGGTGACATTTTAATTGATTTTTACAGAAGCTGTGTTTTTCTTAAAGGAAATTTGCTTGATTTGACACATATAGAGTATAAACTGTTGGGTTTGTTAGTACGTAATGTGAATTATGTTGTTACACGTAATGTGATTTTAAATGAATTATGGGATGGTTCGGGAAACTATGTTGATGATAATACGCTGTCTGTATATATAAGGCGGCTCCGTGAAAAGGTTGAAACTGATCCTTCTCATCCGGAACATTTAATTACTGTCCGAGGTTTTGGATATCAGTGGAAAGAGGTGTCTGTATGAGTTTGTTTCAGGATAAGCAAATAAGAAAATATTGGATATTTATGATATGTTATGCCATTTTTGTTATGAGTGTAGGAAGCCTTTTTATTTTAATAGAATGTAATACAATAAAAAAAATCTATGTAACTCATGACGAAAAGGTTGTGTCTTCTCTTTTGGAACAAAATGTTCCGAAAGTAGTAATTGAAAATGCTATGACATGTTCAGAAACAAGTAAAGATGGACAACATTTTCTTAATAGATTAGGTAGGGGAGAAAATAGTTCTTCAAGTTTCCTTTTAGAATTTGAAAAACAAACTTTTGTAATTTTTGGTATTGTTGCATCGATTTTAATTTTGACATACTTTATTAGTTCCTTTATATTTTTCTGGAGTAGAAAAAAATTATATTATAAAGCAGAAAAAATTATTGATAATTATATTAATGGAGACTTCTCTGAGCATTTGCCACAAAATAGTGAGGGAGACATTTATCGTTTTTTTTCTTCTGTTGAACGACTTTCTACAATGCTTCAATCAAAAAATAATGCAGAGCATAAAGTAAAAGAATTTTTAAAAAGCACCATATCAAATATTTCACATCAACTTAAAACACCGTTAGCTGCTCTTAATATCTATCAAGGAATTATCTCGGAAGAACCGGAAAATGAAGAAGTTGTAAGACGGTTTTCAGAAAAAATCGGTATATCTTTGAATCATATGGAGCAACTGATTGGAGCGATGTTAAAAATTACTCGGCTAGATATAGGAAATATTGCTTTTGAAAAAAAGGAATACTATATAAGTGAACTGATTTCACATTCTGTTAGTCAATTGACAGAGAGGGCAATTTGCGAGAAAAAGCAAATCCGTATTTTAGGGAACATAAAACAAGTTATCAATTGTGATTTGGAATGGACAAGTGAAGCTATTGGAAATATCATCAAAAATGCTTTGGATCATACAAAGCAAGGGGATATTATCCGCATATCATGGGAATGTACGCCTGTAATTTTTAGAATATTTATTTCAGATAATGGAAATGGAATCGCCCAGGAAGACATACACCATATTTTTAAACGATTTTATCGTAGCAAACACTCCTTAAATGTACAAGGGGTTGGATTGGGGCTACCGTTAGCAAAATCAATCATCGAAGGGCAAGGCGGTTTGATTTCAGTGCAAAGTGAAGTAACAAAAGGGACAACATTTACAATTTCTTTCCTTACGGAATTGTAAGATTAAATTCATCTAATTGTAAGGTGTCTTTGTTACTCTTATAAAAAGGAGGTTGAATTATGGAAATTTTAAAAGTTGAAAATTTGTGCAAAACATACGGGAAAGGAAATGCTAAAGTTGATGCATTGAAAAATGTATCATTTTGTTTAGAGAAAGGAGAGTTTGCCGCTGTCGTTGGAGAGTCTGGATCTGGTAAGAGCACACTTCTTAATTGTATTGGTGCTTTAGATAATCCCACTTCCGGTAAAATTTTGATGGATGGACAAAATCTTTTTTCTATGAAAGAAGAAGAAAGGACAATTTTTAGAAGGAGGAATATTGGATTTATATTTCAGTCATTTCAACTTGTTTCTGAATTAAATGTGGAGCAGAATATTATGTTTCCACTACTTCTTGATTATCGTAAACCAGATATTGCAGCAGTAGATGAGATTTTAGAATTACTCCGGTTAAGTGAAAGAAGGAATCATCTGCCTAGCCAATTGTCAGGAGGACAGCAACAAAGAGTTGCGATTGGTCGAGCATTGATTACAAAACCTAAACTTATACTTGCAGATGAGCCGACAGGAAATTTGGATAGTCAAAATAGTAAGGATGTTATTGATTTGCTTATGAAGGCTTCAAGACATTATCAACAAACTATTCTGATGATAACGCATAACAAAAGTTTGACGGCTTCTGTTGATAGAGTACTTCATGTGACAGATGGAATACTTACAGATTTAGGAGGAAATGCAAATGAAACATTATCTTGATCTCGTTTCTATATCGGAAAAAGTCCATCGAAAACGAAACAGGATGTCTACTTTTTGTATTATTCTTGCTGTACTTTTAGTAACTGCTATCTTTGGAATGGCAGATATGTTTGTTCGTAGTCAAATTATGAAAGCGGAAGGCGAGGGTGGAAAATGGCATATAGCAGTATCGGATTTAAATGAAGAAGAAATTAAAGAACTTTCTGCACGTCCGAATGTCCAAACGGTTTCATTCTATGATGTTTTAAACTATACAGGGAATCAAGCATATACATTAAACGGAACGAATGTATTGGTTGCTGGTAGCGATGCAAGTTTTGCAACACAAATATTTCCGAATATGATTGAGGAAGGAAAATTTCCAAAATCAGACCAAGAAGTGTTACTTTCTTTGAATGCAAAAGATTTATTGGAATTAGATATTGGGGATCAAATTGAAATTTTAACTCCTAATGGTAATAGTTACACATATAGAATTTCTGGCTTTTTGGAAAATAGTGCAAACATTATGAGTGAAGATTCGTACGTAGTTTTGATGTCTCAAAAAAATTTTCAGAGATTTTTTGAAAAAGAGGTGAGACAGGAGGCTACAACAAATGGTGGAAATAGGATTTATGTTCAGTTTAAAAATATAAAGGATATTCAGGCTGAGATCGCAGATATAAAATTACAATTTAATCTTCAAAGTGAACAGATTTCAGAAAATACTAAACTTCTTGGTCTTATGGGGCAAAGTACAAGTTCACTTATGTTACAGGTCTATGTTGCAGCAGCGGTTCTCTTCGTTCTGGTTCTAAGTGCGGCTATTATGATGATTACTAGTAGTTTAAATAGTAATGTAGCACAACGAATAGAGTTTTTCGGGTTGATGAGATGTATAGGTGCGACGCATAAACAAGTAAAACGTTTTGTACGTAAAGAAGCTTTGAGATGGTGTCGATTTGCGATACCTATAGGTGTTGGAATCGGTATTGCTATTACTTGGATTTTATGTATAGTTTTACGAGGTCTTAGCCCAATATATTTTGGAGAGATGCCAATTTTTAATATAAGTATACCAAGTATTGCATCTGGAATTTTAATTGGAGTATTGACAGTACTTTTAGCGGCTAAATCTCCAGCGAAAAGAGCTGCAAAGGTTTCTCCTCTGGCAGCGGTTTCGGGTAATGCAAATGATTTGCAGCCTGTGAAAAAGGCGTTAAATATCCAGTTATTTAAGATTGACACTGCATTGGGAATCCATCATGCTAAAGCCAGTAGAAAGAATTTCATATTGACTACTATTTCATTTGCTTTTAGTATTATTCTTTTCTTGGCTTTTTCTGTGGCGATTAGTTTTATGAATCATACTTTAACACCCTTGTATCCTTGGACAGCGGATATATCTATTATGAGTAAAGACAAAACTTGCTCTGTAAATCATGAATATATTAATGAACTTGAACAAAACTCATGCGTAAAGGCGGCTTACGGACGAATGTTTATGTATGATATACCAACTATGCCAAATGACTCACAAAAAAAGATTGATCTTTTTTCATATGAAAAAAGACAATTTGATTGGTCTAAAGAATACTTGCAAGCCGGGTCTATAGAGAGGGTTCAAACAGAAATAAATACAGGGCTAATTGTGTATGAGCCACAGAATACGATAAAAGTAGGAGATACTGTAACACTTTATATTGAAGGGAAACCGCAAGAAATAGAAATTGTTGGCATGTTATCAACAAGCCCTTTTAACAATGAAGCAGGTGTAGGAACTATTATCTGCTCAGAGGATACATTCCATCGAGTAACAGGTCAAAATGATTATACAATTATTGATATACAACTTGAGGATCATACTACAGATGCAGAAGTAAATGCACTCCATCGTACTTATGGAGAGGGGTATGTTTTTCAAGACGAACGCATGGATAATAGTAGTACTATTGGAGTCTATTATTGTGTGTGGCTTTTTCTCTATGGTTTTTTGGTGTTGATTGCTTTAATTACTATATTTAATGTTATAAACAGTATTGCTTTAAGTGTATCTGCAAGAACAAAGCAATATGGTATATTTCGAGCTATAGGCCTTAGCACAAAAGAACTTTCCAAAATGGTAAGTTCTGAAGCGTGGACTTATACGCTTTCGGGAAGTATAGTTGGCACTATTTTAGGACTGATAGTCCATCATACACTCTTCGGAATTTTAATAAGCTATAACTGGGGAGACGAATGGACTATACCATGGACAGAGTTGTGCGTTATCATTATTATTCTAGTTCTTTCAGTTGTCTTTGCGGTACGTGGACCTATAAGGAAACTTAGAGATATGTCAATTGTTGATACGATTGTTTCACAATAGTAATATTAAAAAATTAGTTCATAAATAATTTTATAGCGGGTAGACAAGAAAAATATTTTTGTTTACTCGCTTTTTATTACGTGAAAATTTATACTATATGGATGAATATTAGCTGGGATTGGACAGAAAATTTGGAAATAAAATAAATTGTTACATGTATGTTCGATATTTTTACATAAAAACTTTTTTTGGGTTTTTACGTTATATAATAGCATTGTAAGAGATGTTGATTTTAAGAATTTAACATTTTTTATAATATTTAGAAAGGAGATCAATTTGCTATGGAAGAAAAAACAATGCTGACACCTATTAACAATTCAGGTGAAACATTCGAGTCCAATGAAGAACGCGATAATTACATTTTATGTGGACTGAGCGATGTATGCGATGATTGCAATTTCATTTGTGATCCTACATATCACTAAGCAGGTATGTAAAGTAATGGATAGCTAATTCGCGAATACAGGTACTGGGTTCCAGTACCTGTATTTTGAAATAAGCGGGAGGAGATTCATATGGGAATTGCTTATGAAGTAATATCAACATATAGTGGAAAAAAGATTATATATTGTGGAGAATGCAACAAGGTTTTTGAGTATTCGGAAACACTAAAGAAATTTTTGGATGCGTATTGTAGTAATGTACAAGATATGTTTGAAAAATTAGGAAGAGAAATTTCTGAAAATGAAATAAAACAATATCATGATACTTTACAACAATACATAAATGTTCGCAAAGAAAAAAACGAACAATTTTGTGAAAAACAATTAAGAAAAAGCCAGTCTAGCAATCCATATACCACATTATGGCTAAATGTTTCTAACGACTGTAATTTGAGATGTATATATTGTTATGGAGATGGAGGCTGTTTTAATAAAAAGCGGGATTTGATTAAGATAGAAAAAGTTGATGAAATTTTAAAGTTTTGGTTGAAAAAAATCGATTTAAACAAAGGAAAATTAAAAGTCGTTTTCTTTGGTGGAGAACCACTTTTGAACAAAGAGGCTATAAAAAGAGTTGTTCACTATTTAAAAACTGAAATTACAAAAGATATCATAACAGATTTTGAGATAACTACAAATGGAACTATATTGGATGATGAGTTATTAGAAATTTTTGCTACTAATCATTTTCATGTTACTTTAAGTATAGATGGTGGAAAAGAAATTCAAGATATTCAAAGACCATTTACGAATGGAAAAGGAAGTTACTTAAAAGTGACTCAGAATATCCAAAAGATGAGGAAATTAAGAATACCCATTAGTGCTCGTGTAACGGTTACGCATAAAAATGTAAGTCAATTAATGCAATGTTTATGTGATATATGGGACCTTGGAATAAATAATATTTTTTTTGCACCGGTATCTACAGAAAACTCTGATTTGAAGTTAACTAAACAGGATATGAACATCTTGCTTGAACAAATTGAGAAACTTGGAAAATACCAGTATGAAAATATTGTTAATCATAAAAATATTTATTTGACTAATTTGTTTCAGTATGGGAAAATACTCCATCAAAATGCACTTGGAATTTGTTCATTTTATATTCCGGAAGTTTTGAAAGTAGATATAAATGGAAATATTTTTAGATGTCATAGGTTGATTGGAAATGATAAGTTTTTGGCAGGGAATGTTGCAGGTGAAGTAAACAATTTGAAGATAGAAGAACTAGAGGCGGCAGTAAATAAGTGTTCGGAGTGTACTTTGAAATCGTTATGTATACCATGCTGTGAAGCAAATTATTATGCCAATCAGAATGTTAATATTCCTTGTAAGGAATTTTGCCAATTACAAAAGGCGATTATAATAGAGAATATTCGACTATATGTTCAAATAATAGAAACATTACCAGAAACTGCAACCCAAATTTATACAATAAAATAGGGAAATGAGAGGATAGAAATGTATTATATCATTAAAATAAAAAACAAAAAGTATATTTTTTTTCCATTTAGTCTACGATTTTTTAGATATACAGAAGAATTGGAGAAAGAAATAAATAGCAAACAGCATTATGAGATCCAGAAGATATTAAAGGAAGAGCGAGATATACAAGAAAAAATACAGCTGGCTCTACAAACTTATTATCAAGGTAAGCACAAAATAGCTGCATCAGAAATTAATACAATTCATGCATGTAATATGATGTGTCGGTATTGTTTTGCAAATGGTGGTAATCATGGGAAAAAGGGAAGTGCTACCCCTAAAACGATTGAAAAAATTTATAGTTTTATTATACAAAATGCATCTAAAAATGAACTAAAAATTACAATTGTAGGAGGAGAACCATTTCTAGATTTTAGTAACTTTAAGAAAGTAGTAGAATATGCAAACAAAATTTCGGATTTAAATAAAAAGCAATTTAAGTTTTCCACGATTTCAAATGGGATTGAACTTGATGAAGAAAGAATATCTTTCCTTAAAAAGAATAAAGTTAATTTGGTTATAAGTTTGGATAGTGGTGAAAAGGATATAAATGACTATTTGCGTCCGATGAGGCAGGGAACGAGCTCATATTTAAAAGTTATGGAAAATATGGAATTCTTTAAGTCTTTAGGACGAATGAATATTAATGTTACTGTTACTCCATATAATTTAAATATTTCAGAAATAGCTAGATTTATGTTTGACAAACTTAATGCTAAAAGTATTCATTTTGGGGAAGTGATCTCTAATGATCCAGGGATGGAGTTTACAAATAACGATATTGAAAAGCTTATGGAAGAGTATAGTGTATTGGCAGATATAATAATTGAAAAATATAATGAAAAGGATTATGTGCATTGCTATCCTTTGACACCGTTAGAAAAAATACATAGACATATCCCAGTAATAAAATCTTGTAGTGCATTAAAAAATAGGTGTGCGTTTTCTCCTGAAGGAAATATATATCCCTGTGATGTTATGATGTACGATGAATATTGCATTGGAAATGTGGACAGAGGATTTGATGAAAAACGGATAAGAGATTTAAGAGAAATGGATAAAGATGATTCTTGGTGTAAAGACTGCTGGGCACGATATTTGTGTGGAGGAGAGTGTTTAGCTTTAAAATCGTGTGATAATAGAGCGCAAAAAGAATTACGTTGTAAATTGAAACGACATATATATAAATTGAGATTATATATATATGACAGTATAAGTAATGATATATCACAAGATGAAATGAAAAAAATATTTGGAGGTATATAAAATGTGTGAAATGCAAATTGCAAATGATAATTTGCTCTTTAAAGAAGAAAATCACTTTTTTGTTTTTAATGGGCATAATGGAGAATTATTGGATGTACCACAGTCATATTATGATTTGATAAGATACTTGAAAATTTTTAATATAAATGACCAGAATGATATTCAGAAATTACAATCTTTTTTTTCAGCTAAATATTCAGTGGAGCAATTGGAAAAAGCAGTTGCAGATATTAGAAATTATTTTTCATCTATGGAAAAGTGTAATGAAGTATATAAGGCGTATGACAAGAAAATAGAAAACACTAATCATCATAATGGACTATGGCTAAATATTTCACATGATTGCAATTTGCGATGCCAGTACTGCTTTGGAAATGGTGGAGATTACGGAAACCAGAGAGTTTTAATGACAAAAGAAGTAGCAAAAAAATGTATTGATATATGGTATAAACAAATTGATGAAAAGTGTACCCTCTTTGAGGTGAATTTTTTTGGTGGTGAGCCCTTACTAAATCAAGAAACATTAATATATTGTGTGAATTATATTAATGGCTTGTTTAAAAATAGAAAGAATAAGGTTAGATATAATATAACTACAAATGGAACTATAGTAGATGAAAGACTTCTGAAACTATTTCAAGAAAATCATTTTAGAGTTAGTATTAGCATTGATGGTATTGAGAAAATACATGATTTGAATAGAAAGTATGTGTCGGGAAAAGGAAGCTTTGAAGATATTACTGCAAATGTAAAAAAATTTAGAAAGTATTTACCCAAAATATCCGCTCAAATTACTTTGACAAAAGAGGGAATTCCATATCTTACAGATGCAGTTATGGAATTGTGGAATATGGGAATTAATATGGTACGTTCAAATTTAGTATTTGATAATACTATTAGATATACATATGATGACTATAAAATATACCATAATGAAATAAAAAGAATATCTGAATTAACATATCAAAATTTAATAAATAATAGACCTTATACATATCAAAATTTGGTAAATAAATTAAAAATTATTCATAACAGAAAGCTTAATGTAAATTGCTTTTTCTGGGGTGGAGGAGCAATGATATTTTCCCCGGAAGGAGAACGATATAGATGCTATCGTTTTATGGAAGATGAGCAGCACAAATTATCCGATAATATTGTGGAACTAAGGGAAAAGAAACCGTATATAGATAAATGCTCAGAGTGTTGGGCACAATTATTATGTGCAGATGGATGTGTCTATGAGAATAGCGTTTATTCTAATGATATAAATGAACCAGCAGAGGAATGGTGTGTAAAGACAAAAATATCGTTAGAAGAGGCATTAAGGTTGTATGCACGTTTAATTGTAAATTCTCCACAGACTCTTGATAGGATAGTAGGAAGGAAAGATTATGATAGAAAATAAGTATTTTGAGTTTCAAGTTCAAAACAAGACATATTTGTATGGCATAGAGTGCGGTAATATTATTGCAGCAGATAACGTCAGTAGAGAAAATAAATCTGCTATATTTAACAATCAGGGGAAAAAGTCAAATATAAGAGAACATGTTCCAATCTCTGAAAAAGAATGGAAATCGGGAAAAGTTTTAAATAAAATGGCTCTTTCTATATCACATGTTTGTAATATGCGTTGTACGTACTGCTTTGCAGATGGAGGAACCTATGGATTAGAGAAAATTATGAGTAAAGCGACAGCAAAAGATGCGATAGATTACTTTTTTGATTATGCAAGTAAGGAAGCTCCCAAATACAATATGCATTTTATGGGAGGCGAGCCTTTGTTGAACTTGGATGTATTTTACTTCTCGATTGATTATATGAATAGTAAAGCGAAAGAGATAGGAATTCCTGTACGCTATACACTCACTACTAATGGAACTATAATGAATGAAAAAATTTTGGATTACATAATTAAAAACAATATACACATTAATTTTAGTATAGATGGAGGCCAAAGAATTCATGACTTAAATAGAAGATTCATTAATACAGAAGGAAGTTTTAATAAAGTTCTAGAGACATTGGATTTTATTAAGAAACATAACTATTATAATATGACAGCACGTATGACCTTAACAAGTCCAGGTTTGGAGAGTCTTGCTGATGATATCGATTTTTTATGGAATCTTGGGTTTTATTATGTATTTTTTGATCTTGTTAAAACGAATCTTAAAGAACTTGCTGTTGATGAAAGAAATATTTCAAAATTAAAGAATGAACTATCAAAATTAGTTGATTCTGAAAAATATTTGGAACGTTTGAGAGAAGGAAGGAATATTAGAAATCTTTCGGACAAAGAATATTTTATTGATAAAAATATTATTCGAAGAGAGTGTACATATTATAATACTAATTTGTTGCAGTTTACACCGGATGGAGATTTGTATAAATGTCCATATACAGTGGGAGATGAGAAACATCAATGTGGAAATATTTATTCTGGGTTAGAATGGGAAAAATATATGGGAAGATTTAAAATACGTGAAACATGCAAATCATGTTGGGCAAAAAGACTTTGCGGAGGTGGATGTGGTATAGATTGGGACAGTGTTCGATGCGAGTATAATAGAATTATCGCGGAATTTGCTTTGAAAAATTACATATTGAAAAAATGTTTTTTGAATATATAGCCAAATTATTAGGTTATGGAGAGGGTTTTGTTAAAAACAGAGTGCTGCTTTAGATAAAGGAGGAGAAAATATGGATTATAGAATTATGTTATTACTTTATACTTACAAGTGTAGTTCGAAATGTGATATTTGTACTTTTTCATGTGGTCCAGAACGATCAGAAAAAATGGATAAGAATTTTGCAAAAGAATTAATTCGACAGGCAAAAGATAACAAATTTTTTCTTGTTGGATTTGCAGGTGGTGAACCATTAGTATTTAAAGATGAAATTATGGAACTTTCTAAATATAGTAGAGAACTTGGAATGCGTACTACTATTACATCGAATTGTTTTTGGGCGACATCCTATGAGGAAGCACTTAGTGTAGTTCAAGAAATGAAGGAATCTGGAGTAAGTCATTTGAAAATAAGCTCCGATGATTTTCATAGCAAATATGTACCTTATGATAACATCAAAAATGTACTTATGGCCTGTAAAAAAATGAATCTTAAAACTGTTATTGGGTGTACATCGCTTAAAAATAGTAAGAGAGCACGTGGCATGCTTGAGCATATCGAAGACTATTCAGTAAATGTTAATATAATTGAACAGACTTGCTATCCTTTGGGAAGAGCAGCCGATATGTTTGATGAGAATGAATATATTTATAATAGGGATTATGGAGATTATTGCAGAGATCAGGGGATTTTAACTGTTACACCAGAAGGAAAGGTATATCCATGCGGCAGTATGTGTGGAATGGTAGAGAGTAGAGAAATTAAGTATTCGGGAAAAGTGGATCTAAGAAATATACTTGAACTAGCTGGGATGAATAAGCATATTCAATTTATTGCAGAACATGGTATAAAACCATATATTAAATATATTAGTGAACATAATATGCCAATCAGAATTCCAGAAAAATATATAGATACATGTGATATGTGTTATAGACTTTTTAGTAGGAAAGAAAACGTCCCTATTTTGGATAATGTAATTAGGAATATTAGTGAATAATAAAATGGAAATTTAAAAGATATGAGTATAGAACTTTTTGAGTATAAAAATAGCTATCCAAGATTTGTAGGTGTAAATGAAAAAAATCAAAGAGAGAAAGTTGATATTAACATAGCTGTATTTACACCAACGGAAGCAGATAGTGGTGAAAGTCATGTAATTGAACATTGCATAGCATCAGAAATATCACATATAGTTGGTAATATCGCGTTTTCTGCATATGTTTTTCATAATATCACATATTATAATATTCAGATTCAAAAAGAAAATATAGGTTTAATTGATAATATAATTGAAATAATAGTTAATCCTAAATTTCTGAAAGAAAAGAGTATATTCAATAGAGAAAGCCATAATATACAATACATAAATGGAGTAAGGCGAATTGGTGGAGTTGTATTAAATGAGGTTTTAAATAAATGCAATAATAAAAAATATGTACTACTAAATAATATTCCGAAATCATTATCAGATCAAGAGTATGTTGAAGGAGTTTCAGGAGGAACTGTAGAGAGGATTTTACACCTTACATATGATCAATGTAAGAATTATTTTCAGAAGTATTACACAAAAGGAAATATGTGTATTTCTATAACGGGAGGTATGCCGGAGGAATTTAGAGAGAGGATATCAAAAAAATATTCTAAGAATAGCAAAGTATTTAATGATAATAAGTTCTTAAAGACATGGAAAGGTAATCAAATTGAATTACGGACAAAAAAGTTTAAAACTACATATTTTACAGAAAGTGATGGCGGAGATTCTATTTATAGTATTAATATAAAGCTATTGTTACCTAAAAATAATCTTGAATATAATTTTTATTATTGTGTTAAAGAAAAAATACAATATCAATGCCAGAAAAAGGGATTGAGAATTCAGGTGGAGTTACGTAATACTATCAGATATGTGTATATAGCTACAATATATAAAAACTACCAATATACAAAAATAATATATCAAGTTTTATATGAAGTATTTAATGAATCAGAGACTTATAGGACCCCGAAAAGCTATATCGAAGGTTTTATATTAGAAAATAATGGTACAGTAAAAGGTGAGGTGGTTATTCGCTTTTTGGCAGAAGCATATTTTGCAAAATTACCAATAAAAAGCTTTTTACAAAAAAAAGACACATGTCTGGATGTGGAAAAACTTATTAAAAATGTTGAAATAGGTGAGCTGGAAGTATTTCCTGTTTCAAAGAATATATTAAGTCAAATATTTAAAAACTATATTGTTTCTCCTAATGCAAACTTTTATCAGCCTCAAGAATTCACTGTAAACTGGGAAAAAATTGAAATTGAAAATATCCCCTATTTATTACCAGCGTATGATATTAAACTGGTGAAAAAGATAAAAGTTAACAATGTTACCATTTACTATTATCAGGATAAAATATCTTGGATAAAAATTTTCTTCAATGTAACAGGAGTTGAAGACTATACTATTTTTTTGCTGGGATCTTATGTGAAAAGAATTAATTGTATGCTGGACACTCGAAAAATGAAATTGTCTCCGTTACCGATATATAATTATTACCAAAGATCTTCTAACACATATATTGTTTTATCTCTTTTGGTAGGAAAATATAATGACATTGACGTTATTGTAAATAAAATTCTAAATTTTAAAATCACAAAAAAAATATTATATAATAGTTTGAATTCAGATATACAAGAAACGGAGGCTCTTATTAAGAAAAATATAGTTAATTTAGTTACCATTCGTGTTTTGGCATATTTTAGAACTTCTGAGTTACATAAAGATTTGCTTTTTGGATTAAGTAGAATTGAATATGCAAAAATAATAAAATCTTTTTTAGAATGTGAAAATAATATAGAAGACTTATCACTTAAAGATATACTTAAAAGAAAAGTGGAAATTATTGGGGCATCATTTCCTTTCCAAGCTAATAACTTAATGAGTAATAAGAAAAGTGAAAAGTATGAATATATAAATATTCAAAAACCGGACATTCCAAAAGATGAAACTATATTTGTAAATGCAGGAGGAGATTGGATTGCGGCAGGTGTAGATATAAAGGAGATAGATAGAAAAACATTATCTAAGTATAAGATACTTTGCGAATTAATTACAAATCTCTATTTTTTAAATTTTTTAAGAGAAAGAAGTGTATATTATGGTGAAATAAATCTAATAGATGATGTTCTGATAGTAATCGTGAATAGTCAAATAGAAGTAGTGGATATAGAAGAAATACAAGAGCAATTAAAAAATTTCGTTAGTAAGAGTTTTGATAATATTATCAATATTTTTCCTATATGGCTAAAAAAGTCATGGAATAAAAAAGATTTTAATCTTGGAAGAGAGCAACAAATACTGAATCAAATTTTTAGAAAAAGTTTAAGAGATCCATTGTTAGGTGAGAATATTACAAGAGAAGAATTACAATTGTTTATGTCCATACTTTCGAAGTATTCTAGTAAAATGAAAAGAGTTATTATAAAGGAGACACCAAAGTATAATTGGTTACCAAGAAAAAATAATCAGGAAGATAATTCATAATGATAAAAGATGTTTTAAATTTGATTGATAAATCTTTAAAAAGTTTCATATTATTTCAGATTCTGTGTGCTGTCTGGGGGATTTTATATACCATTTGTTCTTTGATTTTTCCGACAGCAGTTAGTAAATTAATTGACCAAGTGATTTTAGCTCATGAATATAACAAGACATTATATTATCTTTTTATAATTTTAATCAGTGGATTTTTAATGATAGTGTTTAATTATATTCAGTATATTGAATACTATAAATTTGGACAAAAAGGGAAATTAATTATAAGTAAAAAAATCTTTGACAGAATATTACATGCAAATGGAAAATTTCGAGAGAAATATTCTTCTGGAGATATTTTGAGAATTATTGAACAAGATACGAATCAGATCGAAAATTTTATAGGGCAGGGTATAGGACAAATAGCGGTTAATATAATTGTCGTTGCTGGTGTTATTATTTTAATACTTGTGCAGCAGCCTATTATTGGTTTAATAATGATAATTTTATCTGTTGCCTTTTCTCTAATACAAGCTTTTTTATCGTATATATTGAAACAAGAAGCAAGCGAGTTAAGAGATGATCTGGGGAAAAATTCATCCTTTTCGAATGAAGTCATTTTACATTCTGAACAAGTTGCAACATCGGGATATGTAGAAACTTATTTTCAAGAATATAAATCTAGAAATGAGAAGATATATACCAAAAATATTTCGCAGATGAGTAAAATTTTAATGGGAAGAAATATTGGAATTGCATATAACGTGATTGGAAATCTTATTACTATGGGAATTGGCGTTTGTGAAATTAGGAATGGAAATATGACAGTAGGTAGCTTATTAGCATTTACAATGTATGTGCAAAGATTATATGGTCCTCTAGTGATAATCTCCAATTCGTATTTGAATTTAAAGAAGGCGGTACCGCATATAGAACGAATAAAAAGGTTTCTTGATAGTGCAGAATGTATTATAGATGGCTGTATTAAGCCGGAAACGAAGATGAGAGGCATAATTGCGTTTAAAAATGTTTTTTTCAAATATGATGAAAAGGAGGTGTTAAAAAGGTGCAATCTACAAATTGAGCCTGAAAAGTTAACAGCTATTATAGGGAATAATGGTAGTGGAAAATCAACATTGATTAAATTATTATTAAAAACTTATAATTGTTCTTCTGGAGAAATTCTTGTAGATAATATAGATATTAACAAATATTCGAATAATTATTTTTATAATAATATTAGTGTAATGTTTCAAAATAATTTTTTGATTAGTGGTAAATTAATAGACATAATAAATCCAGGGAAAAAAGAAGTAGATATGAACTATATTTATAGTCTATTTCAGAGAGTTAGATTGGACATAAATAAATTCGAGAGTGGATTAGATACATATATATGTGAAAATAATATAAATGTTTCCGGTGGAGAACTGCAAAAACTTAATATTATCAAAATTTTAATTGAGGATAGACCTTTAGTTATATTAGATGAGCCAACATCAGCTTTAGATAATGATAGCGAGGACGAAATTTGTGAATTGTTCAAAGAACTATTAAGAGGAAGAACAGTTATTATTGTGACACATAGAAAAAGAATATTGGGAATATGCGATAAAATAATTAATTTTAATACAATACAGGAGGAACAAGAATAATGAAAAACAAAAGATTATTTACATCGGAATCGGTAACTGAAGGTCATCCAGATAAAATGTGTGATGCGATTTCAGATGCAATTCTTGATGCATTGATGGAGCAGGATCCGATGAGTCGCGTGGCTTGCGAAGTAGCAGCTACAACAGGTGTAGTACTGGTAATGGGAGAGATTACGACAACAGCATATGTTGATATTCCTAAAATTGTTAGAGAAACAGTCCGAGAGATTGGATATACGAATGCTGAATACGGATTCGATGCAAATACTTGCGCTGTGATCACTGCAATTGATGAACAGTCTCCGGATATTGCAATGGGAGTAGATCAAGCATTTGAAAAAAGAAATGTTACTGGAGAGAGTGAGAATTTATCTTCAGTATTGGGAGCTGGAGATCAGGGCATGATGTTCGGATATGCCACAGATGAAACGCCAGAGTATATGCCGTATTCAATTGTAGTGGCACATAAGTTAGCGAAAAGGTTAGCAGAAGTAAGAAAGGATGGAATACTTCCCTATTTAAGACCGGACGGAAAAACGCAGGTTACAGTGGAATATGATTCGGCAGGAAGGCCTATTCGGATAGATACAGTGGTTATATCCACACAGCATGATCCGGAAGTAACACAGGAACAGATGTATGTAGATATGAAAGAACAGGTACTTGCACCGGTAATCTCTCAAGGAATGATTGATGATAAAACGAAGATTTATGTTAATCCTACAGGAAGATTTGTAATCGGGGGGCCACATGGAGATAGTGGGTTAACAGGACGAAAAATCATCGTAGACACATATGGCGGATATGCCCGGCATGGTGGCGGAGCATTTTCAGGTAAGGACTGTACAAAAGTAGATCGTTCGGCAGCATATGCGGCTCGTTATGTGGCAAAGAATATTGTGGCAGCAGGACTTGCTAATAAGTGTGAAATTCAGCTCTCTTATGCTATAGGTGTGGCTGAACCGATATCTATTATGGTGGATACATTTGAAACAGGTGTAATTTCAGACACACAATTAGTTGAAATAATTCGTCAAAATTTTGAGCTGAGTTCAGTTGGAATAATCGAATCGTTGGATTTACGTCGGCCAATATATAAGCAAACATCAGCATATGGTCATTTTGGAAGAGATGATATTAAATTGCCTTGGGAGAACACAGATAAAATTGAAATACTAAAACAGTATTTACAATAATGGAAAAAGAGATAGTAAAACAATTACATGTACATTCGGAATAATTACATTTATAATTTTTATACATGATTATATGCTATAATTTTATTAAAGAAGAATTTGGAGGTGCAATTATGAGGAAAAAAATTATAGGAGTTATGGGATTAGTTATGGTATTAGGTGCTATTTCACCGCTTTCAGCTTATGCGAATGAAAATGCATGCATAGAAAGTGAGTGGAATACTATTGAAGAAGAAAAATTTGACATTTTGATTGATGAAATTATATCTATCAAAAATGATAATCCTGGATTTACAGATGAACAATTGTTGACCATAATTAATAAACAGATAAGCGAAAGCCGGATGGAAAAGGGCATTATAGATATTTGGAATTCACTTACTGAATCTGAAAAGAAACTTTGCATACGTTATCCATTTGATGCTTTAAAAGTCAATACTGCAAGAAATATCGCAACAGAACAGACGCAAACAAAGTTTGGCTATAGTGGCTTAGGAGACAGAAGTGATGCTTTTAGACATGGTATTTGGAATGCTGAGATGAGCATCTTGATCGGTAGTGAAAAGGCAGAGCTATTTGCCACTGCACATGAAGATAAAGATGTTTCTGGAAATGAATCCGATGGCTTCCCTAAAACAGCTCATAAAGAAATGGATTTACATAATAATGAAGTGGGAAGACAGATGGGAGAAGAACATAGAGAAGTTTCCGAAGATGAATTGGCAGATATAATTTATTCCGACATTTATTCAGAGTCTACTCAATTTGTGTGGTTGCATGAATAATAGAAAAGTAAGACAATCAAGGAAATGACCTTGTTTGTCTTACTTTTTATTTGCGTAATTGAATACCCCTATTATTTGTGTCAGATAATGCTAAAAAGGGTAGCATTATTTTATAACAAATTTAAGGAGTAGAAAAATATGGAGAGCCGAATTAAAATTCTTAGAGAGAAAAGGGGACTTATACAAGCAATTCTGGCAACAGAGCTTGGAATTACGCAGCAGACGCTTAGTAAATATGAAAAAGATGTCAATATTATAAAAATAGATGTTCTTAAAAGACTTGCAGAGTATTTTAATGTTACAACAGATTATTTGTTGGGATTATCTGATGTAAAGCGGGATCTGACAGGGCAGCTCAAAATTAGCGAAACTTTAGATGAGTATTATGATTTGATCGAGGTATATAAAAAACTGGATAGGTATGATCAGGAATTGGTGTGGTCAATTTTACAGATTGTTCGGAAAAATGAAGAAAAAAGAATGGAGGGGACAAAAGATGATAAATGTGGCAATCTGTGATGACGATATCTCAGTGGCAGGACGAATAGAAAGGATGCTTCAGAATATTGCAAAGAGAAATTTTATTGATATAGATACAGAAGTTTTTTGGAATGGGAAACAATTGGTTGAGCTGGTAGAAGACAGAACCTATTTTGATATTATTTTTTTAGACATAGAAATGGGGAAAGAGGATGGGATCACTGTAGCAAGAAGAATCCGGAGAACAGATAGGAAAACTTTGATTGTATATGTTACCAGTCATGAAAACTATATGAAGGAGTCTTTTTCTGTTCGGCCATTTCAATTTTTAGTAAAGCCGGTAAGCGAAAGCCAGATGGAAATCTGTTTTAAAGAAGCATATGAGGAAATAAATAGTGAGGACAGTTATTTCCGGTACAGTTACCAGAGGGTAAGCCATAAGATTCCCATTTGTGACATTCTCTTTTTTGAAAGCAGCAGACGGAAGATCCGGATAATAACAGAAAAAGGGGAGTTCGAACTTTATGGCAAACTTAATGATATTGAGAAGAGTTTAAAGAAAAGCAAAGTGGCATTTTTACGAGTACATCAATCCTTTTTGGTAATCTATAAACATGTAGATGAGCTAGGCTATGACTTTGTTGTGTTAGACAATGGAAAGCAAATATCCATTAGTGAAGACAGGCGGAAGAATATCAGCCAGGAGTACTGTGCTATGGAGGACACCTTTTATGTTGGAAAATAAAGGCATAGCAATAGGAAGTGATATTATACTCATGCTATTTACTATGTCTTTGTTTTTCCTTTATTTTAGTAGTTTTTTTAGAAAAAGAAAAGCAGGAGACAAACGTTTAATTATAGGGGTTATAGTATTAGCGATCTGGCAGTTTTGTATTCCGAGAGTTATCAGCAGACTGCAGATATCATGGAATATAAGCTTGACGATAGGTTTTTCATTATTTGTGGTGGCAAACATATATGAAGGAAATTGGGGGAAGAAAAGCTTTTTTGTGGTTATTTTTGATGCCATCTGGATGCTGGTAGAAACGTTAGTTGGAAATTTTTTACTTCTTTACTATAAACAACTTGCGACTTCCAGGATATTTGGTGCATTTACTTCAAAAATCTGTTTCCTTATAGTGATCCTGGCACTGAGGAAAGTTTTTATGCATGAAGAAGTTAAAGAACTGCCGAGCAGATATGGTATCCTGCTTATGTTTATCCCAGTAGGCAGCATATATATTATGAATGCAGTATTTATTTTATCTTATCATACCCAAAAGAAGAACGCGGAGGTTTATTCCTTTATATCTGTTCTGATCTTACTGTTTGTAAATGTACTAATTGGATATATTTACATTAAGCTTGCAGATGACTTACAGATCAGGAAGATGAATTTGGTCTATGAACAACAGTTAGAACTATGTGAGCGTCATAAAGAAGAAATGGAAATTTCCATACTTCAAGTGAGGGATATCAGGCACAGCATGAGGAATCATTTTATTTCCCTTCTCGCATATGCGGAAAGAGGAGAGTGTAAAAAAATCATCAAGTTTATCAATGATGTGATGGAAGAAGGGCGATTAAAGCCATCAGTAGTTGCGAATACAGGGAACATAGTGATTGATTCTTTGGCAGGGTATTGGCGGAAGATAGCGGAAAAGGAGGGGATAGAGTTCCAGACAGATTTGAAGATACCGATGAAAATGCCATTTAAGGGGGCGGATGTAAGCCTAATCTTAGGGAATCTGCTGGAGAATGCCGTGGAAGCAGCTAGAAAAGTGGAAGATGAAAGATATATCAGAATAAAGTTAAAATATGACAGGAAGAATCTGTTGATATCAGTGGAGAATAGTTATACTGGAGAACTGATAAAGACAAAGGGAGGGGAATTGAAAACTACAAAAAAGGATGCGGGTAACCATGGGATCGGACTGGCAGCAGTACAAAGGACAGCAAGGAAATACCATGGAAGCGTAGCGGTGGACAGCACGGTATCTAAATGTTTCATCGTAAGGGTAGTGCTGTATGGGAAATAAAGGAAAAGTTACATAAACACTCGATATTTTTACAACAAAATGGAAAACTAAAAGTATTGTGATAAAATAACAATAAACATATGAAAGGAGTTTTAAAGTATGAAATTAAAAAATGTAAAATCTCAGTCAGCAAAAGTATTAGCAAAGGTATCTTTAAAAGTTGGTAAGATGTCGGCAAACAGTGCTTGTGCTTACATTTATCATCAGCCGAAAATGCCAGATGGACTTAGAGAATTAAAGAAAAAATAAATATGAAGTATTTATCGGAAAAATTAACAGATTATATTGTTAAAGCCGGTGTGATTTCTCAGGAGTCATATGCTCTATACCAATATGGTTTTCAAATTGGAATTGAAATGTTAATTTGTTTTCTAGTTTGTTTTGGTATTGCAATATATATGCATATGATTCCTGAATTTGTAGTGTTTACCGGGAGTTTTATGTTGTTACGAACTTATGCAGGAGGAGTACATTTAAATAGTTTTATTAAATGTTTTCTATGCTCTATCACAGTACAAATATTTGTATTGATTGCTAGCAAACAAGTGATAATTGCGCCTCCGGTTTCTTGGAGCATTATTTTATGTGGATCTATTTTGATATTTAGGATTGCACCAGTAGACAATGTAAATAAAGAATTGGAGAAAGAAGAAAAAATATACTGTAAAAAGATAAGTATGAAAATTTTAATTGGTATAGTTGTTTTTGCTATAGGTTGTTCTTTTTATAATATGGATAATTTTGTATCCTTGACAGCAGTAACACTGCTAGTGGTTCTGATTTCTCAATATATTGGTATAGTAAAATATAAAATAGAAAAGAGTGTGCATGAGCGGAGATGATAATTTTACATTATTTCCGCTTTTTTATATTTACATTATTTTTAAAGGCTAATTAATGTATTGTGATATCAGATATACTTGTGTATAATTGTTAATTTAACGTAACTACCAAATAGCAAGTATCTTGACATTTGGCGGCTACATTGAAAAGGAACTAAGAGGTAGAAAATGATGAGATATTAACATAGACAAAAAAGACCGGTTTCAGGTTTAATTAATGGAATTAGAATGAACTTTCTTGATGATTTGGACACCATTTTAGCTCGTCGATTAAAAGAAATTGGCATACAAAGAAAGGATACTGATGATGCTATTATGGATTATTGACGTTTCATGAGGAGACTCATCTCTGTACAGCCAAGGAGAGTATACAAAGCAAAAGCGTTCAGTTGTTCTGCTGATTATGGTAAAAAATTAAATTATCTGGAAACTTGCATAGAAAAAGGAGAGGATTTAAATTCATTCTTGACAAGAAGTATCAAGAAACTATCACAAGAGGATAGTATGCTCTATGACTGGAATATCTGTCACTTTCACTTAAGTGATCAGTTGGATAGTGGGAAGAAAGATGGTTTTATGGTGTGCTCTTAGTACCTATTGATTGCGTATGTTATGTTAGAAGCAGTATACTTTATTGATGTTGTTTCTCACAATGAGATGTCACAGCATCTTTGGACAAATTCTGCTTATATATATAGAATCAAAGATAATTGGTCGGAACTATTGGAAAAAAATTTGATAAAAGGAGATCCCTTTTCCGAGAAGGGGGAGGAAGCAACCCATTATAAATTGCGGAAAGCACATATATCAACTTTTACAGAGCTAAAGGACGGAAGTTTACAGGGTTTGCTGGGCGGCTATGCATCGGATGGTTCCTCAACAGATGCTGTTCTTCAATCACAGTATATGTATAGGGGCGTAAGTGTCTTGGAAGAATTAATGTCGCCCCAGTTTTGGAATTTAATAGGTCAAGCACTGGAAGTGGTGGAACAATTGAGTTTGAATAGTACGCGGTAGGCTAAAAAGCCTTTATTTACGGGCTTTGTCGGCATCGATGACTCTGGATTGCATTATTATTGCATTTTTATATTTTCCTGTGATACGACGCAGTAAACTGGTTATGTGTATAATCAGCGATGCTTTCGGTAGCAGGAGTGAAGTTAATAACTCCGCCTAACAGTTTGGCAACCTCAAAGTTGCTGTTAGGATATAGATGTCCATAGGTCCCTAAAGTTGTCTGGATTTTTTCGTGTCCCAGACGGTCTTTGACGATCAATGGATTCACCCCCATGCTGATTAAAAGTGCTACATGTGAATGTCTTAATGCATGGATTTTAATGCGGTGAACACCGGCAAGCCCTGCCAGCTTTTCCAGGGCTCTTGGCAGGGTATGCTTGCTGGTGGGAATCCCACTATAGCTCAGTACAAAATTACAGTCTTTCAGAACTTTCTTCTGCACTTCCCTCCAATCTTTCAGTTCCCTTATGGTATCTTCATCAAGCACAACGGTCCTGATACTGGCAGATGTTTTGGGATCTACAAATTTGTATTCATTCATAGATTTGTAATATAACGTTTTTGTCACGCTGAGTAATCCGCTTTCAAAATCGATGTCATCCCACTGTAATGCAGCAGCCTCTCCAATTCGTAATCCTGTTGTGAACAGGAGCCAGAAACAGATAAACAAATAATGTTCGTAGTAATCTCCTTTGTATAAAAGAGAAATTACTTTCTGGAATTCTTCCAATGTCCAAAAATCCACTTTTACTTTCTTATATTTAATATTGCCGACCATACGTGCGGGATTTTTCTTGGCAAGGCCGAGGATGATTGCACGGTCAAATGCCAGAGAAAGCATACCTTGTATAATTCGTACATAATTAGGACTGTAGTCTTTTGCCAGTTTTAGCTGCCAGGTTTGTACATGAATCGGTTCTATTTCGTTTAACTTTTTCCGATAAAAAAATTTAAAGTGTTTTTCGATGGTATTTAAACGGTTTCTATAGGTACTCTCTTTGACTTGTGTTTTATACCATGGAAGATAAATTTCTTCAATAAATTGTTTAAATGAGGGTTGCTTCTTTTCCATTGCCAGTTCATCTTCAGCAGCGATGATGAGTTTGGAATATTCTGCACGGGCCTCTTTTTTTGTAGAGAAACCACTTCGATATTTCTGAATCTGCTTTCCAGTTACAGAATCATAGCCCAGATTTGCTCTGAAATAGTAAGTTCCATTGTTTGCCCTTTTAATTGGATCCTTTGCCATAAAAATTCCTCCTTTGCATAAACACACAAGAAGTACTATTGGTTTTGTTCGTCTGGCAATTTAATCCCCAGAATTTCTTCAACGGCTTCTTTGGGTACCCTGTCTAATTTTCTTGACTGGTAATAAGTATGTCCACGTTCAATCATAAGAATTTTGGCCTGTCTTATAATGTCTGAAGAGAAAGATGGACCATACCCCAGTGCAATCAGATCTTTTTTTGTAACAGTAATCATATTGTGGATATTTGTCTCCAAATGAATATGAGGAGCAATATCTTGAAAACATCGAGGAGAATGCAATAAAAATAGCAAGTTAAACTTCGCTCAGAACAGAGAAAATTGGTTACATTTAATTTGTACTTTTTCTTGACATAGGACCAAAGTGCAGAAAACCATTATCATACCATGAACATTGAAGATATACGGTCATTACCGGTAGGAGAAATCGCCGATGATGACTGTATTCTTTTTTTGTGGGTAACATTTCCCTGTCTGTTAGAGGGAATCTCTGTGATGGAAAGCTGGGGATTTACCTATAAGACCTGTGGTTTTAATTGGGTAAAGAGAAATAAGAAATCCGACAGCTTTTTTATGGGACTTGGTTTCTGGACCCGCTCCAATTCGGAAATCTGTCTGCTTGGGACAAAGGGCAGACCGAAAAGGGTATCAAAGGCAGTTGCACAGGTGTGTGATGCAAGAATTATGGAGCATAGTAAAAAGCCGGATGAAATCCGTGACAGAATTGTGGAGCTTTGCGGAGATGTACCACGCATAGAGCTTTTCGCAAGGGAAAAGTTTGAAGGCTGGGACTGTCTTGGTGATGCCATTGACGGAAAGGATATAAGAGAGGCGATATTGGAGGTGTAGGACATGAGAGTAGATTATCAGGTCGGATTGCTATATGAAGAAGGTATGAAGCAGATTGTTTCAAGTGCTGACAACTGGAAAGCAGTATGCCGCATGACGGGCAGGCTCTACCGATATGAGTTTGACAACATTCTCATGGTATATATGCAAAGACCAAACGCAATCCTTGTTGCAGACTATGATACATGGAAAGATCCCCGTGTGGGAAGATATGTAAAGCGTGGTAGTAAGGGTATTGCAATTTTTCCGTCCAGAGCCTTAAAGCCTTATATGAGGTATGTGTTTGACATCAGTGACACCGGAGGCAGAAATACTCGTCTTACTTGGGAGCTTGATGAGAAAAATAAAGAAGCCTATGCCACATATTTAGGCAGGAAAAACGAGGACGAAAAAGAATCTGCGGAAAGTTTCTTAAAGGACTTTACAGAAAATCGAATCGGAGTCATAATGGACTCAGAGTTCGGGGAACGAATTACCGAGCTTGTGCATTTAGCAGGAATGAAAAGAATAATGGTAGATGATGAAACGCAAGAGATTACGGCAGAGGAAGCGTTAAAAAGAAGTGTCATGTATGCGGTATTTACAAGATGCGGCTTTGACATTCCTTCTGAAAAACAAGACTTTTCTTTCATTACCGCATTTAGTTCGGAAGAAGAGGTCTACCGTTTAGGATCACTTGTAAGCGATATATCCTGTGAAGTTTTAAAGAGCATTTCGAGAGAATTAACGCAGATGGAAAGGAGTATTGCTTATGCAAACGATGATTTATCAAGAGGCAGCGGACGGGATGTTGTACCCGAACCTGACATTACCACAGGAGAACATTTCTATGACCAACCTGGGCAGATTCGCAGTGAGGGCGATGGAATACCTGAAGGAGAACCACAAGGCGAGGTATCAGACCTTAGTGAGATTCGGGAAGCTAGCAGAGAAGATGCAGGAAGTGGAGAAAGAAGCCAATCAGATGATGGAAGTTTTAGAGAACGACTATCTGAAGAAGAACCCGCCGAAGAATCCACAGTCCACAATGGAGATGTGGCAGATAAGACAGCAGGCGAGGATGCAGGCAGAGGAAATCGTGATGACGGAAGTCGTACTGAAGTTTCATTAGAGGAAGCGGAGCGACAAAATCAGTTAAATAGTGAAATCAGCAGGGAGCTTGAAGAACTTGAGTCTCTCGGCAGAACGGAAACAGGAAGCTATGAACAGGCTTCCTTTTCTTTTACCCAAAATGGGGATGTAAAGATACCGGAGAAGTACACCTATGTGAAGCCTAAGACGGAGCTTGTAATTCCACACGATTATATCCGTGAGGTGCTTTTACGGGGCAGCGGCTTTTCACATGGCAAACGCAGAATATATGGAATATTTGACAGCGTTTCTGATCCGGGCGAGCGTGTCAAACGGATAAAGAAGGAATATGGACAGGGTGGTGCAGGCTGGCCCATAGATGGGTACGGACTGCACGGCTATGACACTTATCACGGGAAAGGACTCCGTTTTCAATGGCGTGACGAGGAAGGCGAAAAGGAAGGGTATCTGAATTGGAACGCTGTGGAGCGAGAGTTGAGTGTCCTGATTATGACCGGGGAATACTACCAGCCACCGAAAGCATTTGATGCAGATGTGGTGTCAGCGGTTTTATGGCAGGAGCCTTTGGATAAGTTTTTCAATAAAGGATTCTGGCAGAAGATACCAAACATTGCCTTAAAGGAAGTGCTTAGTAAGGACTATCCGGAAAGCAGTAAGATACAGTTTGTGGAGAGAGTATTCCAGACAGGTATGTTTTCCTTTAGTTCCAGCAGTCATTTTAAAAATGAGTATGATGAGTGCGAAGTAGAGCGACACGAATGGGGTATCTCTGTGGAGTTCTATGACAAGAATGGAACAAAATGGAGAACGGAACTTGACTGGCGTGAGTGTACTGCATATTTGGAAAGTATGATTTCCGATGGGGTGTATCAGACAGCAGAGGAATTTGATAAATAAGACCTTGAAAGCTACTGTCCGTAAGGCTGTGGAATCCTTAGAACAGCAATGTCAAAAGATGAAGGAGCAGTTGTTTGAAATTAAAACGGAAGTCAAAGCAAAGGCTTCTGAAATTGTGGCAGAAGTAAAGGCAAAAGGTAAAGCGGCACTTCATAAGGTGTTGGAGTTCTTAGGCATTAAGGATAAGCTGGAGTCTGTCCGTGATAATGTCCGTAAGAGTATTGCAGAGACAGAGCATACCATAAATAAATTGGATGCCTTTGGTAGCGGTATGAGGGAAGCAGGACAGAAGATTGCTAATACCTTCCGTACCTTTGCAGATAAGGAAACGGTTGATTATTCTGAAAAGGAAAAGAAGTTCTCTAAAACGGAGCTTGTGAAAAAGCCTTTTGAGGCAAAGAAAAAGCTGTATCATAGAATGGAGCAACATCTGGATGAGGCACTTGATAAGATAAACAGCCTTGCCAAAGAGCCGGAGCATATGAAAGATGTGGAAATGGCAGAGCCTTCCATGCTTGGAGCTGTGGCAGAATCGGAATTTCAGTATGGGGCAGAAGCCTTTGAAGCCTACCAGAAAATGCAGGGAGATAAGTCTACAAACAATAAAACGGATAATTCGACTAAAAAAGTAGAAAAGAACAGATAGATATCTCGTTGAATAGATTACTGGAGTCGAAATTTCAAAAAGTGGTGAATGTGCAGAAAGACATCTTACAATTTAGTAAGGTGTCTTTTTTGACATAATTTATAAAATGAAAGGGAAAAACAAATGGGAAAAGAAACAGTATTAGAGAAAAAGAAGGCTATGGATATGCTTGATGTTTACATAGCAGAAATGAAATTAAATGAATTGAGCAATACAACAATTGCTAAATATGTGGCAGATATTAATCAATGGCTAAATACAGCACCAGAGATAATTTTAAAAGCTGATATTTTAGGTTATAAGGAAAATCTGTGTGTCAAATATAAAGTAGCAAGTGTAAATTCAAAAATAATATCCATTAATCGCTATTTAAAATGGTTGGATGTTAGGGAATTAACTGTAAAAACAAAAAGAGTACAAAATACTAGTGGATTAGAGAATATGATTACCAAAGAGTGCTACTTGAAAATGCTTCGTTATGCAGAAAATCACAGTAAAAAGAAACTGTATTACATTATGAAAACCATTGCTCAAACGGGGATTAGAATAGGAGAACTTAAATATGTGACGGTTGAGGCTGTTAAAGAAGGTTCCACAGTTGTGTGGAATAAAGGAAAGTATAGAACGGTTTATTTTACAGATAATTTGTGCCACGAATTATTGCGGTATTGCATGGAAATAGACTGTACTACCGGAGTGATTTTCTGTGGCAGAGAAAATGGAAAGGCTATAACTCCAGGTGCAGTATGGAAAAGTTTAAAGTATATAGCAAGGAAGGTAGAGGTTCCAGAAGCAATGGTATATCCACATTCTTTTAGACATTTATTTGCAAAGGAGTATATGAGAAAAGTTGGTGATATTTCAGAATTAGCAGACTTATTAGGACATAGTAGATTAGAAACTACTTGGATTTATACAAAGACAACCTCTGATGAAAAAAGAAGAAAATTGGAACTTCTTGATTTATGAGTCGATATAATACGACATTATAT